>ENA-OPSW01000048-OPSW01000048.1-human-gut-metagenome-genome-assembly--contig:-NODE-48-length-130640-cov-4.520795_pt1 | contig 130640 bp, 106 predicted proteins | sample MGYA00241463_ERZ501918 | MGnify/ENA primary metagenome ERZ501918 (study PRJEB25962, sample SAMEA2042443) | human gut metagenome | biome: human gut; feature: human-associated habitat; material: faeces... | reverse complement strand
TCGCCGCCGCCGTGATTCTTCCGGAAGATTTTAAGAATGAGGATTTAAACGATAGCAAGCAATTAAGCGAGAAGAAACGGTATAAGCTTCGTCCCGTTATCGAGCGTGAGGCGATTGCTTGGGCGGTAGGCATCGTTAGCCCGGAAGAGATCGATAAGATTAATATTTTGAAAGCCTCTTTCTTGGCCATGCATCGTGCGATCGAGCAATTGAAAGTACTTCCAGAACATTTATTGATCGATGGAAACCGTTTTACCCCTTATCCCGATATTCCGCATACGACCGTAGTAAAAGGCGACGGAAAATACCTGAGTATCGCCGCCGCTTCTGTATTAGCTAAAACGTATCGGGATGATTATATGAATGAATTGGCCTTGGAATACCCCGCTTATCATTGGCTGGACAATAAAGGCTATCCTACCAAGGCCCACAGGGAAGCGATCCGGGAATGCGGCATCACACCTTATCATCGTAAGACATTCACACTGTTACCGGAGCAGCTTACACTAGGTTTTTAATACGTATATAGGCATAACCTTATGCGTATATACGTATGAGGCTATGCCTATATCGGTGTAGGCTTACACGTATATACGTATCGGCTCGTGCCTATATACGTGTGAAAATACCTGTTTTTATTGTTGTTCCTTTGCTCGGTAAGCCATTGCGTACAGACGCATTTGCTTCACCATCGCTACCAACCCGTTGGAACGAGTAGGGGATAAATGCTCTTTTAATCCTACCTTGTCTATAAAGTATAGATCCGCATCCAAGATTTCTTGAGGGGTATGGCCCGATAAGATCTGTATCAGCAAGGATACGATACCTTTTACGATCACGGCGTCGCTTTCTCCTTGGAAAATAATCTTACCATCCGCATAATCCGCTTGGAACCAAACCCGGCTTTGGCAACCCTCGATCAAGTTGCTTTCCGTTTTATATTTCTCATCGAGCGGGGGAAGGGAGTTTCCCAGATCTATTAATAACGCATATTTATCCATCCAATCATCGAAGACTGAGAATTCTTCGATTACATTGTCTTGAAGTTCATTGATTGTCATTTTATCAGTATTTTATCGATTGTATATTACTTCCAGTACGGTTTGACCGGCAGCTTTTAGAGTCTCACGGTCTATATTCTCCATATTATCTTTTTGAGTATGCCAATAACTGGCGAAACCTGTTTTAGACTCAGGGTCGTAGTTAATGATGTCGATACTCGGGATATTACGTCCGCTAATCACATATTGGTGATCGTCTGTGATGGCTCCACCTGCGGCGTTAATGAAATATTTGCCATATCCCAGATCGCGGGCCGCGCTCCATACCATCTCGACGATCGGGGCTGCCGCACGTAAGGATTGTTGCTCCTTGAAAAACGTAGCATTCTTGCCGCCCACCATATCCAATAAGATTCCGTATTCCGCCGTATAATTGGGGACATGCGGATTTTTTGCCCAGAACTGGGTACCTAGGCACCAGCTATCCGGTGTATAATCGGTTACGAACTCCGGCGTACCATAATCCTCCGCATCGAAGAAAATAATATCGATGCCGATACCCGGGGCTTTTTGCCCGATTTGACGGGCGATCTCCAATAAGGCACCTACGCCGCTACCGCCATCGTCCGCCCCGTCCAATGGGGTCCGGTGCTTGGAAGGATCGGGATCGTGGTCCGAATAGGGACGGCTGTCCCAATGCGCGAATAGTAAAACACGTTTACTATTCGCCGGATCAAACGAGCCTATGATGTTTCTCGCTTCCAGCTTCGTTCCGTCGTAGGCGGTCAGTATCGCTTCCTGTTGGTAGACTTTGGCGCCAAAGCGCTTCAATTCAGATGCTAAGTAATCCCCGCATGCTTTATGAGCCGCCGTGTTAGGTACACGGGGACCAAAAGCGACTTGGTTCGCTACATAGGCGTAAGCGCTGTCCGCGTTGAAATCGGGAACAGCTGAGGCAATCGGTTGTTTTTTGATCTCCGGCATATTACTTGTCTCTTTGGTTCCTTTGGCTCCACATGATAAAAGAGCAAAACTCAATAACGCAAAAAATAATCTGATCATAAATCTGTTTTGTTTATAATGTTTTTACGGAGGCAGTCGCTTGAACCTCGTCTAATACACGCATCAAATTTCCACCCCATATCTTGGCGATATCTTCCTCTGTATATCCTTTCTCTATTAATTTAACAGTGATCTGTATGAAATCGTTGTCACTTTCGCAACCGATAATTCCGCCACCGCCATCAAAATCAGAGCCGATACCTACATGATCGATACCGGCGACTTTCACCATATGATCGATATGTTCGATCGCGTCGGTAAGGCTCGCGTTTTTATAATCCTCATTGATATAGCGGTCGAGCAAGCAAACTTGCGCTACGCCTCCATTTTGGGCAAGGGCCTTTAGTTGTTCGTCGGTCAGGTTACGGTCGTGCTTGCACATCGCCATGGATGAGGAATGCGAGCAGATGATCGGGGCCTTGGACAATTTGATAACATCCCAAAATGACTTCTCAGAGGCATGAGACATATCCACCATGATACCTTGGCGATTCATCTCTTTTACAACCTCTTCACCAAACGGACTTAAACCGTCCCACTCTTTCTTGGTATGGGTGGATGAGTCGCAAATATCGTTATCGTAGGAGTGGCAGAGTGTAATATAATTGACACCCATCGCCTTGAACTTAGCGATATTCGCCAAGTCCTTACCAATACCGTATCCATTCTCTATACCGATAAAGAACGCTTTTTTCCCTTCATTCTTCAAGCGGATGAAGTCTTGGTTCGTAACGGCGATGCCACATAAATCCTTATTCAATTCAGCTTGCTTGCGAATACCTTCGATCAAGCCTGTTACTTTTTGTACGGCTTCTTGTAAAGAGGCCTCATCACGTTTACCTTGTCCGATGAAGGCCGCAAGGAACACCCCGTCTAGTTTCCCTTCTTGCATCTTAGGGATGTTTACCCGGTTACGTTCCCGGTCGGCGATACTGAATCCGGCACGTTTAAACCAGAAAGGAGTATCGGTATGTGTATCTACGGAAAGGAAATGCTTGTGCATCTCTTTGGCTTGGTGGAAAGTCTCGGCCTTTCCTATCAGATGGTGGAATATCTTTAACATCGTAGTGTCGCCTCCGTAAGTCAATGCTTCCGGATGCCATTGAACTCCCATGATGGATCGATTCGGATAAGCGTCGATAGCCTCGATAATACTGTCGGGCGCATAAGCGGTAGCCTTGAAGATAGGCGCCAACTCCTTGATCGCTTGATGATGAAGAGAGTTTACGGCTAAGGTATCTTTCCCTAATAGAGGCTAGCTGTGAGTTCGCGTCAACAAAGACACGGTGTGAGCCATACGAACTGGGTAAATCTTGCCTATGCTTGACAGAATGATCGCCACGTTGTGAGGGGATGTCTTGGTAAAGCGTACCGCCAAACGCTACATTCAACAGTTGCAATCCCCGGCATATGCCTAAGACGGGAATATTTTGGTCGGTAGCCATCTTGATTAGTTTCAACTCATACAAATCGCGTACCGGATCGACTTCCTCCAGCTTTTCCCGAGGCTCCTCCTCATACCATAGAGGGTTTACATCCGCTCCTCCTATAAGAACTAGCCCGTCTAAATTCGATACGATATTTCTGAGTACCTTACCGTCAGTAACAGCCGGGATGATAACCGGAGTTCCCCCTGCCTTTACGATGGATTGGATATAGGTGGCCCCCACCCGGGAAGCACCATTGGAGATACTAGCGGAAATCCCGATCAAGGGGGAGAATCGTGCCCGCACGTTTACATCGCAAGAGTCTGTCAACTCATATAGCTTTTTTAAGTTGGGTACTTCCGATCCGGGTGTCTGTGCCTGTGCTCCACATAAGATACTACAGGCGCATATTGCTGTGTATAAGATCTTTTTCATAATATGTAGTTGTTTTCGTTTGCTATTTGTTTGGGAAATCTTGTATAGCGGTCATAACCCTTAGCAAGTTTCCACCCCATATTTTCCGTATATCTTCTTCCGTATATCCTTCTTCTAAAAGTCGGACGGTAATGTTAATCAACTCGTTGGTAGCCGAGCAACCGATCAGTTCCCCGTCTCCGTCAAAATCCGAGCCGATTCCTACATGATCGATACCGATTAAATCCACGATATGATTGATATGGCGGATAGCGTCGCTTAAAGAAGCTTTTTCCTCTTCCTTATTGATGAATCCTTTGTATAGGCAGATTTGGGCGACACCCCCTTGAGCGGCCAGCGCTTTCAGTTGATCATCCGTTAAATTGCGAGGATGATCGCAAAGCGCACGTGCGGAAGAGTGGGAGGCTATGATTGGTGTCTCGCTCACTTCCAGTACCTGATAAAAGGTACTTTCCGCCGCATGCGAGATATCAATCATGATTCCTAACCGGTTCATCTCTTTTACCACTTCCTTACCGAAAGGACTTAGTCCTTTCCATTCTTGTTTTCCTCTAGCGGAATCACAAATATCGTTATCCCCATTATGGCATAAGGTGATATAAGAAACTCCCATATCCTTGAACATCCGTAGGTTTTCGATCTGCTTCCCTAAAGCGTACCCGTTCTCGATGCCGAGGCAGATCGCTTTTTTCCCTTGCGCCTTAATCGTCTGGATCTCTTGGGGGGTAGTCGCTATAGCCATCCGGTCCGGATGTAAGGTTTGCTGGCGTTTTACTTGATTCAGCCGTTCTATCGCATACGCTGTCGCTGCCTGTAAGGATGCCTCATCTCGTTTACCTTGCGGGATATAGGCGACCATAAAGGTTGCGTCGATACGTCCTTCTTCCATAAAAGGAAGATTCACTTTCCCTCCTTCTTTCTCCCCGATATTAAATTCACCGGGAAAGATCATTGGGGTATCTGTATGGGAATCGATCGTCACGATCCGTTGATGGATCGCTTTGGCTTTTGCGAAACGGCGGGCATTCTCGATATGGTAAGCGAATAGGGCTTTCATGGCCTCATCCCCTTGCGGAGCCATGGCCTCCGGATGCCATTGTACACCGAATATCGTTTTCTCCGTATGTTCCATAGCCTCATTGATTCCATCCGGGGCGGTCGCTGTCGCTCTAAATCCGGGGGCGACCTCTTTTACCGCTTGATGGTGGAAAGAGTTGACAAGGATTTGTTCTTCTCCATTGAAAATAGTACGTAGGCGGTTCATTCCCGGTTCGAGTGTTACCGTATGCGACGGATATTCCCGCGCCAATGTCTGGCTATGTTTCAATAGAGCATGATTGGCTTGTGAATGGATGTCTTGATAGACACTTCCTCCGAACGCTACATTCATGATCTGATGCCCCCGGCAAATACCCATGATCGGAATTTGTCGGTTAGCGGCCAAGCGAAGCAAGATCAAATCGTATTCGTCACGTAGTGTATCTACGTCTTGCAATTGCGGGATAGGCTCCTCATGCAAATAGAGCGGATTGATGTCTCCACCCCCGCTCATAACTAATCCGTCTAGTTCGGAAACCAGTACGGTCAATGCTTTCAGATCCGTGATCACCGGGATAAGTACCGGGGCTCCCCCCGCGTCCAGCACGGCTTGCACGTAGGTCTCGGCTATACAGGAAAGTCCGTCTCTCCGGTTAGCGGATATTCCTATTCGGGGAGGTTGAAGGCTTTCTTTAGCCGGTATATACCGATCGATCTCCTGATGGAGTTTCTTTAGGTCGAGAAGCATGGTTATTTATGAGTTTTGATTTATGATTTATGATTTATCCGTGATCCCCACAAAATCATAAATCATAAATCATAAATGATTAGGCATCTATGTTAGCATATGTAGCGTTTTCCTCGATAAACTCGCGGCGAGGGCCTACGTCTTCACCCATCAACATGGCGAAGATCTGGTCAGCCTCGGCTGCGTTGTCGATCGTGATCTGCTTTAACGTACGGTTTTCCGGGTTCATGGTCGTATCCCACAATTGATGGTCGTTCATTTCTCCCAAACCTTTGTATCGTTGTGTATGGATCGAGTTCTCGTTGCCTCCTCCATATTTTAAGATGAACTGCTGACGTTGTTGCTCGGTCCAGCAATATTCCTCAACCTTACCTTTCTTACACAAATAGAGGGGAGGAGTCGCCAGATACACATATCCGTTCTCGATCAAGGAACGCATACGGCGGAAGAAGAAGGTCAAGATCAATGTGGCGATGTGGCTACCGTCCACATCGGCATCGGTCATGATAATCACCTTGTGGTAACGCAGCTTCTCCATGTTCAACGCCTTCGGGTCATCCTCCGTACCGACGGTCACGCCCATCGCGCGATAGATGTTCTGGATTTCCTCGCTTTCGAAGATCTTATGATCCATCGCTTTCTCCACGTTCAAGATCTTACCGCGCAACGGTAGGATCGCTTGGAAGTTACGGTCGCGTCCTTGCTTAGCCGTACCACCTGCGGAGTCTCCCTCGACAAGGAACAATTCGCAGATCGCTGCGTCTTTAGAGGAACAATCCGCCAATTTACCGGGAAGCCCTCCTCCTGTCAGCGGAGATTTGCGTTGTACCAATTCGCGAGCCTTACGAGCGGCATGACGGGCTTGAGCGGCCAAGATCACCTTGTCGACGATTATTTTCGCCTCTTTCGGATGTTCTTCCAAATAATAGCCTAACGCCTCGCCGATCGCCATATCCACTGCACCGGTAACCTCGCTATTACCCAGCTTCGTCTTTGTCTGTCCCTCGAACTGAGGTTCGGCTACCTTGATAGAGATAACGGCGGTCAAACCTTCACGGAAGTCATCCCCTTGAATCTCCACCTTGGCTTTCTCCAATAATTTAGAATCCTCGGCGTACTTTTTCAACGTACGGGTCAGGCCACGGCGGAAACCGGCTAAGTGTGTACCACCTTCTATCGTGTTAATATCATTTACGTAAGAGAATACGCTCTCGTTGTAAGAAGTATTATAAGTTAACGCCACCTCGACAGGGATACCCTGCTTCTCGGTAACGATATGGATTACGTCTGGAATCAGTTTCTCTTTAGAACGGTCGATATAGCGGACAAACTCTTTCAATCCCTCATCCGAATGGAATACCTCGGACTTGAATGAACCGTCTTCTTTCAGAACTCGCTTATCTGTCAGACGTAGCGTAATACCTGCGTTCAAGAATGCTAATTCACGCAAACGGGTAGCCAAGATATCATACTTGTATTCCGTGACCGTAAAGATAGAACCGTCCGGCTTGAAAGAGATCGTAGTACCTGTTTTATCCGTATTATCGATAACCTGTACGTCGTGCAACGGCTTTCCGCAAGAGAACTCCTGCATATGTACTTTGCCGTTCCTGCGAACTTCCGCTTTCAGATAAGTAGAGAGGGCGTTTACGCAAGATACACCCACACCGTGCAAACCACCGGATACTTTATAGGTTCCCTTGTCGAACTTACCGCCGGCGTGCAGCACTGTCAGTACTACCTCCAAGGCTGATTTACCTTCTTTCTCATGAATATCCACGGGGATACCACGGCCGTCGTCGGTAACCGTGATCGAGTTGTCCTCATTGATTACCACGTCGATGTATGTACAATATCCGGCTAGCGCTTCGTCTATGGAGTTATCTACGACCTCATACACTAAGTGATGGAGACCTTTCTCGCTGGTATCGCCAATATACATGGATGGCCTTTTTCGTACTGCCTCTAACCCTTCAAGTACTTGAATACTATCTGCGGAGTACTCTGTAGAAGTATTCTTAATTTCTTCACTCATGAGTTTATCTTTCTTTAAAATCTGTAATTATCTATGTCCTCAAAAAAATCTAACAAATGTAGTGATTTTTATCGAGATAGCGAAGTGGGGGATGTGAAAATAGCGAAAAAAGGACGGGTGTAGTAAAAAAGGAGAGAGATAAGCCATAAACTTATCTCTCTCCTTTTGATTGGTAGCCCATAGGGGAATCGAACCCCTCTTTCAAGAATGAAAATCTTGCGTCCTAGCCGATAGACGAATGGGCCATCAGGTTTAAAAAAGCCGGGCTTATTGAGAGTCCGGCTTTATACTTGTAAAAGTAATTACCTTCTGCTTATGCTAGCGCGTTAACGTGCTTAGCCAACTTAGATTTCAGATTACCGGCCTTGTTCTTGTGGATAACGTTCTTTTTTGCAAGCTTATCCAACATAGAGCATACCTTAGGGAACAAAGCTTGTGCCTCATTCTTGTCTTCAGTAGCGCGCAAAACTTTCATAGCGTTTCTAGCTGTCTTTGCGTAATATCTGTTACGCAAACGTCTTGCGTTTGTCTGTCTGATTCTCTTGATTGATGACTTATGATTTGCCATTTCTCGATCTTCTCTTTATTGTTTTTTAATCCTGTTTATTGTAGCCCATAGGGGAATCGAACCCCTCTTTCAAGAATGAAAATCTTGCGTCCTAGCCGATAGACGAATGGGCCAAAATGTCAAAGCTCTCACTTATAGCGTTCTAAGAAAGTGATTTCCCGATTGCGAGTGCAAAGATAGACGATCTCTCCGAACTGGCAAAACATTTCGAAGGAAAATTTAATACTACTCACTGTTTTAACTTCTCTTTAGAACTTATATCTTCCAGATGAATTTCCAAGGCTTTAACGGAAATATTTATTTCCCAGATACATACACATAACGACGCCGCTAATAGCAATAAGGCTATGCCAAATATCCATGCGGCGAAAATCTGCCACGATACATAAATGAAGAACATAGCGATCACGCAGAGCAGCAAACTGAGTATTCCTAATATTTGCATGGAACGGGTCAGATAGAGCCTTTTCCGCAGGTTCGCTATCTGGGCGATATCCTTGGGGTCATGGGTTTGCTGATGCTTTTCTTTCAAGGCACGCACTACGCTGGCGTATGAAAGGAAGCGATTCGTATAGGCCAGCAATATCAATGATATGGCGGAAAATAATAAAGAAGGGGTCGTTAAGTCCAACATAATTCTATACTTTAATTATATGTATAACGTTAATTTGAGTATCTTTGTTCTTAATCATCGTCGCAAAGATACGAATTATGTTGTGTAAAACGAGGGGGATTGTCTTGCATGCGATCCCTTACAATGATAAATATTCTATTATATATATGTATACGGAGGCGTTTGGCCGGGCCTCGTATCTGGTTAGTCGTAGCCGTGGGAAGAAAAGCACGGTATCGAAGGCTTTGTTTATACCTTTGTCCGTTCTGGAAATGGAGGTGGAGCACTTGAATAAGCGGGACTTGCACCGGATTAAGGAGACCCGCATTTGTTTTCCGCTGAATGATGTTTGTTGTGATCCGGTTAAGAATGTATTGGCGCTTTTCCTCTCGGAGGTTCTTTTTAGGGTCGTGAAAGATACGGAGCCGGATCCCCGTTTATTTGATTATTTATGCGAGTCCATACATCTATTGGAGTATGCGGATAAGGGTATCGCTAATTTTCATATGGTTTTCTTGTTAGGTCTTCTCCACCATCTCGGTATTTTCCCAAATATGGAATCGCATAGGGTGGGATATTATTTCGATATGTTGAATGGGGTGTTTACGGATCATATCCCGATGCATCGGCATTATTTAAATAAGGTGGAGAGCGCTTTCTTTTCCCGTTTGCTGCGTATCAGTTTTGAGAATATGTCGCTTTATGGTTTTTCCCGGCAAGAGCGGGTCCGTATTATTCATCGTATTCTTGAGTATTACCGTCTACATCTTCCAGATTTTCCGGAAATCAAATCGTTATCGGTGATGCAAAGCTTATTTGATTGATCTATTTGATGTTATATTAGCTCTTGAAAACACGTACGTGTTTTTTCGGAAATAATGAGAAGCTTCCGGATAGGCGGGAAAAACATCCGATAACGGTTGTCTATTTGAGGAAAAGATTATACTTTTGCAATCTCAAAAGAGTTGGTCTTGTAGTTCAACGGATAGAATAGAAGTTTCCTAAACTTTAGATCCGGGTTCGATTCCCGGCGAGACTACTTGTATGACTGTTCGAACAATTGAGGAAAGATCCCTGTCTTTTTGATGGATTGTATGATTTTGCCGGGGAAGTACGTAAAGATATCCTTTAGAGACCTATTTGATAGGCCTTAAACGTTACCCATTCGCCATTATATAGACATTTAAAAGTCCGACCACTAATCCATACGTTCTCTAGTGTTGTTTGGCCGTCTTCATAGTCCATATAAAGTATATCGGTATAGTAATTGTTCCAGTCCCAGTAGAATGGAATTTCCTCTCGATCTATGCGTCCGCTTGGGTAATGGTAAATTCTTGTATCCCATCCTTTCCCATCCGGATTAAATGTAAGTTGCTGCTCACAATCTAAACCGTCTACGACAAACCAATCAGTCCATACATAATTACATAAATCATAGGTGATTTCCTCATACGGATCATAATACGGATCCTCCTCGCAACTACTGAACCCGCATAAGACGGCGATCAATAAGAATATGTTTATTAAATATCTTTTAGCCATAACTCTATACCTTTAAATACTATTCGAAGGTAAAGATACAAATTTAAGGAAAGGATATTTCTTTTTTTTATATCTTTAGCGCAAAATTTTCAGATATATGCAAAAAACATTACGCATTAAGAACGATATTCATGAGCTTTCCATGATGAATCAGTTCTTGGAGGAAGCTGGAGAAGAATTGGGATTAAGCACCGCTTTCATGATGAGCCTGAATCTGGTGATGGAAGAAGCTGTCTCAAATATAATTTTTTATGCGTATAAGGGAGATGTTGAGGATGCCGTAGACATTTCGTTGGTCAGGGAAGGTGGGGAATTGATCGTGACTTTGATAGATCATGGGATTGCTTTCGATCCGACTTTAAGAAAAGACCCTGATATTACTTTATCTGCCGAAGACCGTCCAATCGGAGGGTTGGGTATTTTCTTGATCAAGAAGATTATGGATGAGGTCTCTTATCAGAGAGTAGATGAGCGGAATGTCTTTATCATGAAGAAAAAAATAACCGAATAAAATATAAAGATATGGAAGTAGTTATTGACCAAAAAGGTGAAGAGACTGTAATTAAGATCAAAGGAAGATTGGATACGAATACGGCTCGCGAATGCGAGGAAAAGGTTTTGCCGGTATGGGAGAATCCGGGAGTAAAAGTATGTGTCGATTGTTCTGATTTGGAATATGTGAGTAGTGCGGGCCTCCGATTGTTTTTAATATTACAAAAAATGACGACTGCCAAGAAAGGGTCTTTACGTTTGATCGGTATGCGGAATGTGGTTCGTGAGACCTTTAGTTTGACGGGATTTAACGCTCTCTTCAAGATAGAAGACGCAAAATAAGTGTGAAGGTTAGGAAAAAGGTAGCCGGTGTGTCAAATTTGGCACATCGGCTTTGTATTAATCTTTTAGATCTTTGTCGATGGGGCTATCCCATTTGCCACCGTTTAATATATCAAGGGTGAAGGTATCGTCTGATTCCTTCGGGGTGTAGAGAATCCCAGTATAACGAATAATGTGATTTATGAGAGGCAGGATGTCATTAACTTCTCTTTCCCGGGTTACTTCATTTATCTGATTTTTGGCCGAGAGGTGTGCTTTGAGCATGAATTCCGGAGCCGGGATAAACGTGAAGAAGGAATGGGAGAAATTTGTTTTCCCGATATCAGAGTCGTTAAAAGTGTCGGTTTGTGTATAAGGCGTGTTTTGAGAAATGCCATTCCCAGTGGTTAAGTCAATCTTGTTTTGATAATTGGAGACATTTATCGTGAAGCTTTTTAGGGCTTTAGGTACGCCATCGGCGGATATGAACTCTATTTTGCCGACGATTCTTTGTAAGGTGATATCTTTAATGATTCTTTCTCCCGTTTGTACTTCTTGGGTGAGAAAAAGATGAAACGTATCTGATACTTTACTGAATAGTGCGGTTTGTCCGGACACGGAGATATTCTTGTCTGAGTGGGCTAGGAAACAAATATGATAGTTGCCGGAGGGCAGTGAATCATAAATGATCGTGAAATCCGGATCTTGAGGCGTGAATTGCTTATGTTTTACCAGAATGTCCGGTTTTCCGCTTTGGTATACGATATAATCGATCCGGTTGTATAAATTATCCGGATCGATATCTGGTGTAGAAGGATCTTCCTCGGCATCGGGATTTTGGGGAATAGGCTCAGGGATATTCAGCTCGGGAATACTCTTGGTTACGGGGAAGGGTAATACTTCCTTTTGTAAATCGATCGTAAACTGTATGGGTGATAATTCCTCTTGTAGGTCGGGGTTAGGTACTTCCTTTTCCGTTCCATTACAACAACAAAAACAAAGCAGACAGGCGATAGCCACTAATTCTTTTTTCTTCATAGTTGAAATTTTTGGTAATATGTTTGACGCAAAGGAACGATATATTTTGTGAATTAAAAAATATTAAGCTGTTAAATTGGCGTACGCAGGGTTATTTTTCATAGCTTTGTGAATCAACAATGTAATTACCTTAGTTTAATAAAACGGAATAATACCATGAAACGAAAAATCAGAATGGGAATGGTCGGTGGAGGACAAGGCTCGTTTATCGGGGCCGTTCATCGTATCGCCGCTAATTTAGACGGACAGATCGAGTTGGTCTGTGGATGCTTCAGTTCTCGCCCGGAGAATTCATTGGCTACCGGACAATCTTTATTTTTACCGGATAATCGTATTTACGCATCTTATCAGGAAATGATAGAGAAAGAGGCCACCCTGCCTGAAGGCGAACGGATGGATTTTGTGTCTATCGTTACCCCGAATCATGTGCATTTCGGTCCGGCCATGATGGCGTTGGAACATGGTTTCCATGTCGTACTGGATAAACCGATGACATATACCTTGGATGAGGCGAAGCAATTACGAGACAAAGTGAAGGAAACCGGAAAATTGTTTATGCTGACTCATACCTATACCGCTTACCCGATGGTGAAGGAGGCTCGGGAAAGGGTACGCAGGGGCGATTTAGGTAAGATACGCCGTATTTATGTGGAATATCCTCAAGGCTGGCTATATAATGACTGCGCTGATGTTAATAAGCAGGCGGCTTGGCGGGTGGATCCCAATCGGTCGGGTAAGGCCGGTTGCATGGGGGATATCGGGACTCATGCGTTTAATCTGGCGGAATATATAACAGGGCTGAAGGCCGTGGAATTATGCGGTGAGTTGAATACCTTCGTGCCGGATCGTCTTTTGGATGATGATGGGGCGGCATTGATCCGTTATGAGGGAGGCGCGAAAGGGGTGCTGACCGCTAGTCAGATCGCCGTAGGTGTAGAGAATGGCTTGAATATTCGTGTGTATGGAGAGAAAGGTGGGTTGGAATGGCGTCAAGAAGAACCGAATACGATGATTATGCGTTGGCCGGATCGTCCGGCGGAGATCATCCGTACTTCCAATGGATATATGTCGGGTATCGCCGCTCATAATTCCCGTACGCCGGGCGGGCATCCGGAAGGCTATATAGAGGCATTCGCTAATTTGTATCGGAATTTCGCCTTGGCTTTGCGATCGATTCTGGCTGGTGAGGAACCGGCTCCTGAAACCTTGGATTTCCCTTCCGCCGAAGACGGTGTCCGTGGCATGCGGTTTATCGAGACGATTGTAGCTACCGGATCGACAGAGAATAAATGGATAAAAATAATCGACTAAAAATAATACTATATATGGCACGTCCTGTAACATTATATACCCTCCAGTGGGGAGATTTATCACTGGAAACAGTTTGTCAAAAAGCGAAAGAATTCGGATACGACGGTGTGGAATTGGGACTTCCCGATCATGTGGATGTCCGACGTACGGATACGGCTTATTATCAAGGAATCAAGGATCTGTTAAAGAAATATGACTTACGGCTTTATGCGATCTCTACCCATCTGGTTGGACAAGCTGTTTGCGATAATATCGATGAGCGTCATAAGGCAATCTTGCCGGATTACATTTGGGGAGATGGCGATCCGGAAGGGGTTCACCAACGGGCTACCGAGGAGATGATCCGGACCGCCCATGCGGCAAAGATGTTGGGAGTCGATACGGTTGTAGGTTTTACGGGTAGTTCTATTTGGCATTATTTGTATTCTTTCCCTCCGGTAACGGACGCTATGATACAAAAGGGGTATGATGATTTCGCCCGTCGCTTTACGCCCATCTTGGATGAGTTTCAGAAACTGGGTGTACGTTTTGCGTTGGAGGTACATCCTACAGAGATCGCGTTCGATACTTTTTCCGCACGCAGGGCATTGGAGGCGGTAAATAACCATCCTGCTTTCGGTTTTAACTATGATCCGAGTCATCTAGGATATCAAGGGGTGGACTATGTGGATTTCATCTATCAGTTTCCGGAGCGTATCTTCCATGTGCATATGAAGGACGTATATTGGAGTGATACCCCTAAGCAGGTGGGTATATTCGGCGGTCATGTTACTTTCGGCGATCCCCGTCGATATTGGAATTTCCGTAGCTTAGGACGAGGAAAGATTAATTTTGAGGAGATTATCCGTGCTTTGAATTCAATTGGCTATCAAGGTCCGCTTTCCGTGGAATGGGAAGATAGCGCTATGGATCGGGAACATGGGGCACGGGAATCTTGCGAATTGGTGAAGAGAGTGGATTTCCAACCTTCCGCCCATGCGTTCGACGCTTGTTTCGGAAAGGAATAAATAATTATTAATTACAAAAAACACGAGATTTGATGAGTGTGAGAAAGTGGATGTTTGCCGGGGCCTTGTTATTGGCCGCCGGCTTGAGTTCTTTGGGATTTGCCCAAAAACCGGGGTTGAAGTTTAATCCGGATAAGAAGTTTAAGATTGTACAGTTTACGGACTTGCATGTGAAATGGCAAGACCCTCGTTCGGACATCGCTTTTGAGCGTATGAACCAAGTGTTGGATGACGAGAAACCGGACTTGGTGATTTTTACGGGAGATATTATCTATAGCAAGCCTGCGTTGGAAAATATGCGGAATGTATTGAAGACAGTCTCCGACCGTAAAATACCATTCTCCATTGTTTTCGGAAATCATGATAATGAGCAGGGGGCGACAAAAGAGGAGTTGCTGAAAGTAGCCGAAAGCCTACCGTATAGTTTAACGGCGGATGAGGTTCCCGAAATCTCAGGCGTGGGTAATTACGCCTTGACCGTACGTTCCTCCGACGGGAAGAAGGATGCTTTCGTCTTGTATTGCATCGATTCGAATACCTATTCAACTATCAAGGGGGTAAAAGGATACGATTATATTAAGCGTGACCAGATCGATTGGTATTGTAAGAAAAGCGCAGAGTTTACCCGGAATAACGGGGGAGAGCCGGTTCCTTCTTTGGCTTTCTTCCATATTGCGTTGCCGGAGTTTAATCAAGCGGCTTCCGATGAGAATGCCCAACTCTATGGCATACGTAGGGAAAAGGCATGCGCTCCGGCCTTGAATTCCGGCTTATTTACGGCGATTAAGGAGAACGGGGACGTGATGGGTGTATTTGTCGGCCATGATCATGACGATGATTATGCGGTTTGCTGGTATGACGTATTATTGGCTTACGGTCGTTTTACGGGTGGTCCGACGGAATACATCCATATACCAAATGGAGCACGTGTGATCGAGTTGAACGAGGGAGCCCGTACCTTCAAGACTTGGATTCGTACGAAAGCCGGTGTAGAGCAACTTACTACCTATCCGGATTCATTCGTGAAAGAGTGAGGATCTATATCATTCTGAAAATGATATAAAAACTGTATTCCTTATTGTTAAAGCTCTAAATTATATCTAACTTTGCGGTTGGTTGAAAAGTAAAAACTAGAGTATGAAGAAAATTAGAGCCGCCATCGTAGGTTATGGCAACATTGGGAAATATGTGTTAGAGGCCCTTGAAGCTGCCCCGGATTTTGAGGTAGCAGGTATTATTCGTCGTAATCCGAATGATATTCCGGACGAGTTGAAGGCATACACGGTTACTGATAGCATCACCAAGTTAGATAAGGTTGACGTAGCGGTTTTGGCTACTCCTACACGTAGCGTGGAAGAGCATGCGAAAGAGATTCTGGCTTTAGGCATCAATACGGTCGATAGTTTCGATATACACGGAGGTATCGTGGATTTACGTCGTTCTTTGGACGCTGTAGCGAAGGCTCATAATACGGTAGCTGTAATTTCTGCCGGTTGGGATCCGGGAAGCGACTCTGTGGTACGTGCTTTGTTAGAAGCGATGGTGCCGAAAGGTATTACTTATACGAACTTCGGTCCGGGAATGAGTATGGGGCATACGGTTGCCGTGAAGGCTATCGAAGGCGTGAAGGCGGCTTTAAGTATGACGATTCCTTTGGGAACAGGTGTACACCGTCGTATGGTTTATATCGAGGTAGAAGACGGATACGATTTCAAGCAAGTGTCTGCCGCTATCAAGGCGGATGATTATTTCGCTCATGATGAGACTCATGTAATGCAGGTTGAATGTGTTGATAATTTGTTGGACATGGGACATGGTGTGAACTTGGTTCGTAAAGGTGTATCGGGCAAGACTCAGAACCAGTTGATCGAATTCGATATGAAGATCAATAACCCTGCCTTGACCGCTCAAATCTTGGTTTCTGTCGCTCGTGCGAGCTTGAAGCAACAACCGGGCGCATATACGATGATCGAATTGCCGATAATCGATATGCTGTACGGCGAGAGAGAGAACTTAATTAGAAGACTCGTTTAATATAAGTTGATGGTTGACAGCTGGCAATTGACAGTTCGGGAAATCCTGACTTGCGATTGTCGACTGTCAATTGTCAATTGCCAACTGAAATAATTATGCTTGATTTTATTACATGGACTGCCGATCCCGCTATCTTTACCATCGGTTCCCGAGAGATTCGTTGGTATGGATTGGCTTTCGCGATTGGTTTCGCTATTGGCTATATGATTGTAGAGCGGATGTGGAAAAAAGAGGGACTGCCGCCCGCATGGATCGATTCCCTTTTGATTTATACGATGCTCGGTACGGTGATTGGTGCCCGTTTGGGGCATTGTTTGTTTTATGCGCCGGAATATTATTTAGCCAACCCGATTGAGATTTTCAAGATTTGGGAGGGAGGTTTGGCTAGCCATGGTGGTACGTTAGGTATAATTATCGCCATTTATTTCTACTCGAAGCGAGTAAGCCATAAAAGTATGTTATGGGCTTTCGATAAGTTGGTGGTTCCGACAGGATTGGTAGCTGCTATGATTCGTCTGGGAAACCTGATGAATCATGAGATTTACGGTCATTCCACTGATTTGCCTTGGGGATTTCGTTTTATCGATAATTTACACGCATGGAGAATGGGGGCGGAGCCTATTTTTACCGCTCCGAGCCATCCGACGCAATTGTATGAGGCCGCTTGTTATCTGGTGACGTTCGCTATCTGTATGTGGCTATATTTCAAGAAAGAGGCTTGGAAAAAGCAAGGACTTATCTTCGGCGTATTTATGATATGCGTATTCGGGTCTCGTTTCTTCATAGAATTCGTGAAAAATGACCAAGAGCCTTTCGAGGCTGGAATGATGTTGAATATGGGGCAATGGCTAAGTATCCCGTTTGTTTTGGCAGGGTGCTGGTTTGTCTGGAGAGCACTAAGAAATGGAAAATTAAAGATTGAAAATTGAAGATTAGAGAGCACACGCTTCGTGATTATCAATTTTCAATTATCAATTATCAATTAAAAAAGATGTACAAGTTAAAAGAAATTGCGGATAAAGTTTATTATGTAGGAGTTAATGACCGTCAAAAGGCCCTCTTCGAGAATATGTGGCCGTTGCCATACGGCGTTTCCTATAACTCGTACTTGATCGTAGACGAGAAAACCGTATTGATCGATACGGTCGATGTTTGTTACTCTGATATTTTCTTGAAAAAAGTAGCGGATGCCTTGGACGGACGTTCTTTGGATTATCTCGTGGTAAATCATATGGAGCCGGATCATGCGGGAAGTATCCGTTTGTTGCGTCAGCAATATCCGGACGTACAGATTGTCGGAAACAATAAGACTTTCGGAATGCTGGAAGGATATCATGGCATCAAGGAAGGCTTGTTTGAGGTGAAAGAGGGTGATACCTTGAATACGGGTCGTCATGAGCTTGTATTTTATATGGCTCCGATGGTGCATTGGCCGGAAGTGATGGTTACTTATGACGTTACGGATAAAATCGTATTCTCCGCGGATGCGTTCGGTACGTATGGCACATTGGATGGTGGTGTGATCGATACGGAGATGAACGTGGAGCATTATTGGGAAGAGATGATTCGCTATTACTCCAACATTGTCGGAAAATATGGAAGTCCAGTACAAAGGGCATTACAGAAGCTTTCGGGCTTGGATATCCAGACGATTTGCTCTACCCATGGACCTGTTTGGCGTGAATATGCGTCGAAAGCGATCGATATCTATGACCGTATGAGCCGCTACGAAGGTGAGGAAGGCGTGGTTATTATTTATGGCAGCATGTATGGTAACACGGAGCAGATGGCTGAGGCGATCGCCGCTTCTTTGGCTGATAATGGCATCAAGAATATTGTGATGCATAATGTTAGCAAAAGCCCTTCTTCTTATATCTTGAAAGATGTGTTCAAATATAAGGGAGTTATCGTAGGTAGCCCGACTTATAGCAATCAATTGTTCCCAGAGGTGGAAGCTGTGTTGAGTAAGATCGAGTTGCGTGAGGTGAAAAATCGTATTTTCGGTTATTTCGGGTCTTTCACATGGGCTGGAGCCGCCGTGAAACGTTTGGCGGCTTTTGGCGAGAAGATGAAGTGGGAGACTGTCGGTACGCCGGTTGAGCAGAAGCAAGGTTTAAGCGCTACTAAATACGAGGAGTGTTTAGCCTTGGGCAAGGAAATGGCTGGGAAATTGAAAATGGAGAATTGAGAATTGAAAAGTCTAAAGGCTCCGACAACAGATAAAACGAAAGCTATTAACAATAGATCTAATTTATAAACAAAAGAAAGGCGAGATGCGTAGATTGGGAATCCTTTAATTTTCAATTTCCAATTTTCAATTTTCAATTAAAAAAAGCGTAACGTTATGAGATTAATTATCGAACCTAATTACGAGCAACTCTCAAAATGGGCTGCCAATTATGTAGCAGCGAAGATCAAAGCCGCGAATCCAACCGCTGAAAAACCATTCGTACTGGGCTTGCCTACCGGATCTTCTCCGCTGGGTATGTACAAGAACCTGATTGAATTGAACAAGCAGGGTGTCGTATCGTTCCAGAACGTGATCACTTTCAATATGGATGAGTATGTCGGCCTTCCGAAAGATCATCCGGAAAGCTATCATTCTTTCATGTGGAATAATTTCTTCAGTCATATCGATATCAAACCGGAGAACGTAAATATCTTGAATGGTAACGCCGAGGATTTGGAGGCTGAGTGTGCGTCTTATGAGGCTCGCATGAAAGCGGTCGGTGGCGTAGACCTGTTCTTGGGTGGTATCGGTCCTGATGGCCATATCGCGTTCAATGAGCCGGGTTCATCTTTGAGTTCTCGTACTCGTATCAAGACGTTAACTACAGATACGATTATCGCTAACTCCCGTTTCTTTGATAATGACGTGAATAAAGTTCCGAAGACTTCTGTAACGGTTGGTGTAGGTACGGTTCTTGACGCTAAGGAGGTATTGATCATGGTAAATGGTCATAACAAGGCTCGTGCGTTGCAACAAGCCGTTGAGGGCGCCGTGAACCAAATGTGGACAATTACCGCCTTGCAGTTGCATCCGAAGGGAATCATTGTTTGCGATGAGGCGGCTTGCGCGGATCTTAAGGTAGGTACTTATAACTATTTCAAGGATATCGAGAAGGATCATCTTTGTCCTTGTTCATTGCTAAAATAAACGAATCTCAGATAGGGCTTTCTTTTAATGCCCATCATAAGGAGTTAAGAATGCCCATTGTAAGGAGTTTACGATGGGCATTCTTATAACCTTACGATGGGCATCGTTGTTTTAGGGCAATTGGTGGCTGCCGGCTGGCTTCCTCATAGAAGATATACTTCACTGGTTAGAGGAAATATACTTTTCCTGTCAGAGGATATATACTTCATTGACAAAGTCTGTACTACTTACTTTTTTGCGTTCTTGACGTAACGATCCAGCCATAGGTCACATTCATACAATAGATGTAATATGTTCTCTTTGGCGGCGTAGCCATGACTCTCATAGGGCAATACGACATAACGTGCGATCGCCCCGTGGCCTTTTAGGGCACTGAACAGGCGCTCGGATTGGATCGGAAAGGTTCCGGAGTTGTTATCCATCTCACCATGTATGATTAATAAAGCTCCATGTAGTTTATCGGCAGACATGAATGGCGACATGGCATTATATATTTCCGGTACTTCCCAATAAGTACGGGTCTCTGTTTGGAAGCCGAACGGGGTAAGCGTACGGTTGTAAGCTCCGCTACGTGCGATGCCGGCTTTGAACAGTTTGGTATGTGTTAATAGATTCGCTGTCATGAAAGCTCCATAGGAATGTCCTCCTACGGCTACACGATTCGGATCACCTACACCCATCTCGGAAATAACTTTTACGGCCGCCTCGGCGTTCATTGTCAATTGCTCAATGAAATCATCGTTCGGCTCCGCTCCCTCACTGGTACTAACGATCGGCATCTCGACATTTTCCATTATACAGAATCCACGTAAAACCCAATAGACGGGAGAACCATAGTTGATATTCGTAAACATGTATTGAGAACCTCGTACCTGAGAAGCCTCGGCCTTGCTTTTATATTCTCTCGGATAGGCCCACATTAAGACAGGTAATGGACCGTCCTTCGCTTTATCATATCCGGCAGGGAGGTATACGGTCGCTGTTAGATCCAAACCATCCGCACGTTTATACTTGATCTTTTGTTTGCTAACGTTTGCCATGGCCGGATATGGATTGGCGAAATGAGTCAATTGAGCGAATTTTTTCTTTTTCAAGTCACGAGAGCAGAGATTCGCTGGTTCTGTAATGGATTGACGTGAAGTGATCAATTGAAGCTTTTCCGGATTCGCTACCTTTAGGATGGTCTCATAATATCCGTCCTCGCAGCGCCAAAGTTCCGTGTTCTTTTTTGTTTTCAAATTGTAACGGCTAAGGTAAGGCATATCCCCTTTAGATGAGGCTCCTTGGGCAAGCATCAATAACTCATTGTGGGCTTTATTGGTATAAACGATATATTTACCATACGCATTTTTAATCGTAAGTGGATTTCCCGGATTGTTGTAATTATCGTCGGTGGATACATCGAATAATAGAACCGGAGACTCAGAAGAGCAAGGCTTAAAAGTAAATGTCCTGTTTTTACGAGTCTCCCGGGAAGTCTCGATCAATAAAGCGAAAGCATCGTCATTCCACAGGATGTTGCGGAAACGTTTCTCTGTCTTTGCGACTTCCTGTTTCTCGCTGTTGAACGGATAGCTTATTTGGTAGATAATATCCATGAAATCGGTCTTGTTTTGCTTAGGATCTCCTTTATCTTGCGCTTCCGCCCAGTAAACGGTAGCCGGTTGATCCGATCTCCATCCGAATTGACGGGGATAAGGCGAGGTCGTGTCATATCCCATCGGAATATTGACGGTTGGATTATCCGCTAACGTATAAATGGAATTGCCTTGTAAGTCTATGACCTCGAACTTTTGTGGGAAGTTATATACCGGTACTTGATAGGAATACGGACGATGAACTGTCGCGATAAGTAGCAAAGATTTATCCGGGGATAATGAAAGCGTACTGCCGTAGATTGCCGGTTTTCCGATCTCGTACACAATGCCCTCTTTTATACGTACCAATTGGGAGGTGAAGTAATAGTCGAATAATTGCTCGTCGTACGGATTTTTCAGCAAGTCTTGATAGGTACGAGCGGGCATCACCTTTCCAGTACTTTCTTGAATGATGGGACCGGATGGGACTGTGGGTTTCTCCGGTGCCTTTCCCCTGTTTTCTGGAACCATAAGCGTAATAAACTCATTGTCGCTAATCCATAAGATCTCCGCTCCACTTGTCGCATTGATTTTACGGGTACTTACTTTCTGAGCTACGGGCTGTTCCGGGGTACAGTTATAAAGATATACGCCATTCGCTTCTTCCACGAATAGAGCTACCTTATTGGATGAAGGAGAGAATGAGGCTTCTGTGATTACCGCGTTGTCAGGAATTCCTTCAATCTTGATTTCTTCTTGAGTAGCGATGTTCATTAAACTGGCACCCGTATATTCGGCTTGCCGGCTCGTATTGAATGTTTCGGGACTGATACGCATTCCCGCTAATTTAAGCTCCGGTTGCGCAAGCTTGGCGATAGACCGGTACGGGGAACGCTCTAACTGGAGTGCCCACTGATTGTTATCACTAATTCGGATGATCGGGGATAATTTGGCTAGGGCCACTTCCTCTATTACGGCTGGAGGACGTTGATAATGTGTTTCTTGCGCTATTCCAGGACATATAAGCGCTAAAGAGAGCAGAGCTGAAAATAAATGATTTGTTTTCATAAATAGTGATATAAGAAATCCCCAAAGATAACCTGTTAAAGTATACTTTGGGGATTGTGATTAATGTAAGTTAACGTAAAAAGAGTGTTAATAGTTCTTTTCGATCAAGTCGTTGAAATCTGTTTCCTTTTTTGGAATCTCGAAGATCCAACCATCAGCATTCGGATCCTTGTGCAAGAAACCACAGAAAGTAGCGTCAAAATTAGACCCGGTTCTATCCAATGGCAAACCTAGACGTTTCAAGTCGAACCAACGGAAACCTTCGCCCCAAAGTTCGATACGGCGATGTGTCATGATCTCATCCGCTAGTTTTGCGCCTGTGTTACCCAAATCCTTGTACTCTGGATCACGTTCTTTCAACAAGGCTTGCAAATATTCCTTTGCTTTTGCGTCTTGATTGGAACGAGCGAAAGCCTCGGCTGCAGTCAAGTACATTTCGCTGATACGCATGAAGGCAAAATCACCTACAGCATCAGCTGTAGAGCGTGCCGTGAACTTGCGGTTCTGATAAACACGCTGGTTGTAAGAAGTTGCGGGTACTTCTGCCTTTCCTGTCGGATCCCACCATTGACGGCGAAGATCGGTTGGCGACATTAAGTCGTAAGTACTTTGGCTGATACATTTGATACCTGTGCGGATAGAGCTGGAGTTGAAGTTCCAAGACATATACGCATAGAAAGAGTAGAAATAAACCGTTTGGTCATTCTGTGTCATTGCGGCATACATCGCCTCTTTCGTAGCGGAAGTGATATTAGCGAAACCATTCATCAATTCAGACTGAGACATGATCTTACAGCCATCTTTCTCTGCTTCATTGATAGAATTCACTGCGGCCGTAGCTGCGTCTGCGTATTTCTGTTGAGTCAGAAGAGCACGTGCTTTCAATCCGTAAACCGATGCTAGGCTATAATGATTCTTATCATTTGGCTCATAGTCTGCCAATAAGTTCAATGCTTCGTCTAAGTCCCCGTGAATCTTTGTGTACACCTCTTCTACCGTATTACGTGCCATAGGCTCGATTTCCGGACTCGTACGATAAGGAACTCCCGGTTGAGAGTTGTCCTGTCCGTTACGATATGGTTTCGCATAATATTGTACTAGATTGAAATGACTCCATGCACGAATTGCCAAACACTCGCCCTTGATATGGTTCGCAAGCGCTTTTTCGCTATCTGTGAGTTTTGACTCATCGCTAAAGTTATCATTCAACGCTTTCAAGATGTTGTTTGCATTCAAAATGAACTTATAATAAGTTTCCCACTCACCGGAGTTGTACGAACTTGTTGCGTTCGTTGGATAACTCCAGTTTAAGAAACCTTGATGCCAAGTCTGCGTGTCCCATGTCAAATCATCAGCTAACGCTTCTCGACCGATGATGAAACCGGGCTCACCTCCCAAACCTTGGTTGCCTAAGTCTTGAGATACCATCTTACGATGAATACCGTTCAGTGCAAGATAAAGATTGTCGAGCGAAGTGGATACTGTCGTGAATGAAACGTTCTCGGTTGGGATTGTATCCATATAATCGCTGGAACAGCTTGTGCCGATCAGAGAGCCACTTAGAAGCAGTCCTGCTGCGATGTGTTTGAATAATTGTATATTTTTCATATCTTTTCCTTTGTTTGATGTATTATGAATTTAGAACGATACATTTAAACCGATCGTAAAGTTCTTAGCCGGCATATATTCATTGTAAGATACTCCGGCATAGTTAGCTTGCGGATTCAGACCTTGACGGGCTTTCAACATGAATAAGTTCTCTGCGCTGACATTGACGCGTGCACTCTTGATGTTGATAACGTTTAGGATAGACTTAGGCAAGTTGTAAGCCAAAGTGACAGTACGCAAGTTCAAGTAATTTGCGTTTGTCAACCAACGTGTAGAATAGGATTGTCCAATGCTAGTCGCATGACCTGAGTTATTGTCCAAACGAGGTACATCTGTGATCTGGCCCGGAGTTGTCCATGCGTTATGTAGATCCGGTGACATCGCATAACCGAACTCACCTACATCCATCAATCCTCTATAACTCGAGTCAAGCACCTTGCCTCCTAATGAATAAGAGAATACGGTAGAAAGGTCGAATGCCTTATAGCTCAAATTGATATTGAAACCACCATATACTTTCGGAACGGCAGAACCACTGAAATCATATTTCGCATAGCTATAAGAGTTTGTCAATACTTGATCATCTTTCTCTACAAGTGTCTTTTTTACCGCATCTTTAATATTACCATTCGCATCGGTGTTGTTTTCGGCATCAAAGATATACAATCCATCTCCGTTATCAGGATTAACACCCCACCATTGACGTAACCAGAACTCATAGATTGAATGTCCCTCCATCAATTTCTTAGAGTCTTTGATGATACCATCTTTCCGGTTGGCATCAGGCAGACGAGTCACCTTATTATTGATGAATGTAGCGTTTGCGCCGACTGATAATTTCCAATCTTTTGATTTTAATACTTGGTAGTTTAAGTCGATTTCCACCCCTTGGTTACGAACTTTACCAATGTTTTGTACGATCTTTTCGACACCACTGGATAACGGTTGGCTAACATTGAATAACAAGTCTCTGGAGGCCTTACGGAAGAACTCGACCGTACCATTCAAGCGACCGAACAATCCGAATTCTAAAGCGACATCGGTAGAAACCTGTGTCTCCCATTTCAAATTATTGTTTGCCATAGTCGGGAAGTAGAGACCTGCTTCCAAACCGTTGTTGATACCCAAATTATACAAGGTTTGATAAGGATAGTAATCCTGTTGTGTGTCATCATCTGTATAATAGATGGCATCGTTTCCGGTTTCACCGTAGGATGCCCTCAGTTTCAAATTGTCCACCCAAGTCAAGTTTTCCATGAAATCTTCTTGGCTGATACGCCAAGATGCTCCGAATGACCAGAAGTTACCCCAACGGTTATCCTTGCTAAAGCGAGAGGAACCGTCACGACGATACGAGGCTGTTACATAATATTTATCATCGAAATCATAGTTCAAACGAGCGAAGTATCCTTCTTTCTTATATTCGCGTGTATAAGAATCCATTGAGCTTATGCTTACGAAGTTACTGTACTCATACGTTCCGGAAACGATCTCATTAGTCTTCATACCGTAGTTATATTGTAAACGGTAGCTATAGTTCTCATGGCCTAACAAAGCTTCGATGTTATGCTTACCAAAAGTCTTTGTGTAATTAATCAACTGGTTGAATGTCTGTGTCAAGAAGTTTCTATTTCGGATGTTCAAACGTCCCGGTCCTGCGGTTCCGTCACCTACCTCTGGGTTCTCATATACTCTACGGCGTTCATCCTTATTGTCAAATGCGTAGTTCACTGTTAAATTCAATCCTTCGATCGGAGTGATCGTTACATAAGTACGGGCACTAGAGTTTGTGGTAGACATCAAGCGATCGTTCCACAGGGCCTCAGCGATACCGTCGCGTCCATTGCTGGAGATACGGGCTCCTTCATAATCGTAGGTATATAAAGCCGGATCAGTAACTACGTTTCCTTCTTTATCCAAATAAGCCCCTGTCTCAATATCATGCTTATGTACCGGATAGATCGGTGCCATAGAACGAATGAAACGAGATAAGTTACCATAACCAGCGGAGTTGCTAGAAGTAGAAGTAGAATAATTGGAGTTTGTACGACTTAAACCTAAATTCAATCCACTCTTGAACCATTTCACCGGATAGATATTATAGTTCAAGCGTGCGTTGTAACGCTCAAAGTCTGTCTTAATCATATATCCCTTATCATTCAGATAGCCTATGGAAGCATATGTGTCGCTCTTTTCTGTTTTTGTATTGTAGCTTACATTATATTCTTGGCGATGTCCGGTACGGTAAGCGGCATCTTCCCAATCAAGGTCCTCACCCCATTTTAAAGCCGAGGCTGATGGATTCAATAAACCGTCTGTGCCCACGATTGCGTCATTGGCGATTCCTACGAAAGGATTATATTTTAATTTGTTGATAATATCTTTAGAAGCATTAGCGGCAGCGTCGGTAGCACTTTGTCCGAGTGACATATTTGCGTTTCTCAACATTTGCCATTGCAAAGGATAATAATCGTATACACCTACTTTTGCGTAATCGTTATAAGCTCTGCTAGACCAACCTTGTGAGATACTCAAGGTAACACCTGCGCCACTGCTGCTAGAACCTTTCTTAGTCGTGATCAAAACCACACCGTTACCTGCGCTAGATCCATACAAAGATGTAGAAGCGGCATCTTTTAAAATTGTCATTGATTCGATATCAGATGGGCTGATAGAAGAGATATCACCACTGAAGATGGCACCATCCACTACATATAAAGGAGCATTATCCGCGTTTACTGAACCAAAACCACGGATCGTTACCTTGGCAGCTTCTCCCGGTTGTCCGATAGAGGAAGTCATTTGTACTCCGGAAGTGTTTCCTTCCAATGCGGAGAGGGCGTTACTCAATGGACGTTTGTCCATCAAAGCGGCACCCACCGTGGATGCGGAACCTGTAAAAGAACTTTTCTTTGCGGTACCATAAGCTACGACAACAACTTCATCTATAGCTTGAGAATCTGAAGAAAGAACAATTCTCATGTTTTGCTGAGCTGTAGTTTCTTGAGTCCGTAAACCTACATAAGAAATAATTAGCTTAGCATCTTTCTGAGTTTCTAACTCAAATTTACCATCTAAATCGGTAATGGTTCCAATAGTGGTTCCTTTTACTACGATGGATGCACCTATAACAGGCTCCCCATCATCTTCATTAATCACTACACCGGTCACCTTCATTTGCTGGGCGACCATACACTGCACTCCCAGAAAGAATGAGAGTAGTACAAGCGTTAATTTGTGCTTCATAGAATGAATTTGTTTGTTAATTAGACACACATTGTTTTTTCAAGAGACCATAGTTTGCACAGAACTACAGTTAAAATACTTATCAAAAAAATGTACACACCAAGACTCCTGAAAATCACAGCCGCAAATATACTAATTTTTATTATAAAAAAGCAAACTGTTATAAAACATTCTAAAACTAATATAATATTGATTGATATTGTCAAATTTAATTTAGTTGTACTGGGGATCTTGTTGCATTATGATAGCTGGTAGGAGGGTTTTTGGTCTTAGCTATCTATCTGTTAATTATGCTGTTAAACATAGTTCTGTGCAGACTAAATGCCTTAATGGATGCTGAAAGGGAAGATGTCCATAAAGGATATCTTCCCTTAAACTTTGTGCGTATAATAAAAAAATAAAGTATTAATTAACGTTTATAAACGAATAGGGTTACCATTATAGAAATCTAGAATCTTCGTACGGAAGATAAAATCATATTTGGCCTGTGCCTGTTCCGCTAGACTTTGCGCGTATTTTGTTTTAGCCTCATTAAATTCAAAGACAGTGCTTTTACCTGCGTTGTAACGCTCTTGGGCATAATTGAACGCTTCCTTGCTCGCCGTGACGGATTTGTCGGAAGCCGTATATTTCTCTTGGGAAGCCGTTGCGTTGTAGTACGCTTGCTGGATTTCCTTGTATAACGTTTTCTTTGTATTTTCCATCAGCAATTCCCGGTTGATAATGTTGATCCTTGCGGTACGAACGCTATTGCGTACTTGGAAGCGGTTGAAAAGTGGAATGCTCAATGAGAATCCGACGATCTTTTGCCCATTCTGCTTAAACTGCTCGCTAAAGGAACGAGTATCGGCAAATTCACCTCCGGAAGTAGAATGATAATATCCATTGCTGTAACTAGCCCCGAAATTTAACTTGGGGTAATAGCCCGCTTGCGCGACACGCAACATTTTCTTTTGGCTCTCTAGCAAATACTGTTGTTCCTTGATCTGAGGCTTGAACGTAACCGCATGATCGTAAATGTTTTCCGGAGGTAGGATGCTACTCATATTATCAGCCACCGCATCTTCAATTACAGGAGTCTGTATATCGAAACTCCGATCGCTTCGCTCTAGTTCCAGACTTTGCGCCAGATCCAGTAAAGCGAGGTTCACATTGTTTTGCGACTCGGTAAGCGTGACCTCATCTTTCGCTAATTGGGCCTTGATATCATACAGTTGGGAAAGTGGCACCTTTCCGGCGTTCACCATGGCCTCTGTTTTATTCACCTGCTCCTTGTCTAGTTCCACTTGTAGTTGCGCTATTTTCAGTAACTCTTTATTATAAAGTACTTGCAGGTAGTAGGAAGCTATATTGATGGATAGGTCTTCTCTCGCCTTATTCAAGTTCTCGATAGACGCTTTTAGATCAAGTTTGCGGGCGGCGATATCGTTCGGTATTTTTAACCCGTCAAATAAAGGCATGTCCAGATTGATCCCCAATGTGGAATTGGCGGCGTTCTGGTCCACGATCACCCCGGATTTAGACGTGGAGCGTCCGAACTGGAAGCTCTGTCCAAGACTGCCGTTTAGGGCCGGGAGCCAACTGTATTTGCTGGTATGTAAGTCTACCTTTCGGCTTTCCTGTTCCTGCTCCTTTTGCTTTAAGTCGATATTATGCTCGATGGCATATTGGATGCACTCCTCCAGACTCCATTGCTTCACCGCATCCTGAGCGAAAACATAGTTTCCGGACAGGAGGGAAGCGATTGCCAGTATATATAAGTTTCTTCTCATCATACAATCTTTCTTTTATTTCTTATTCGGGTCAATAGCTGCGCCCCGGACTTTATCGGTCGCGGCCAGTCCTTCTTGAACCTCGATCTTGATACCGTCGGACAGACCTACCTTTACCGGATGTTTCTCGAAGACTTGCTCCGGTTGCTCTTGTTTAACTAACTGAACGAATGCGGAATCCCCTTGGAACTCGACCGTGCTTTCCGGGATCGTAAGAACGTCTTCCGCACGTTTTAGCACGATCTCGGCGTTGGCGCTATATCCCGCACGGATGAAAGCATCTTCGGGGATCGTCACGGCTGCCTTGATCTCAAATTGAATGGCTCCGTTTTTCTCAACGCCTTTGGGTGATACATATTCCAGCAAGGCCTCGAACGAACGGCTTTCCATGGCTCCGATCGTAAGCTTGATAGGCATTCCCTCGTGAATGCGCCCGATCTCGGTCTCGTCTACGTTTCCCTTGAAGATCATGTCATTCATGTTGGCGACTGTGGCGATTGTCGTACCGTCGTTGAAGTTGTTCGCTTGGATAACGGAGTTACCTACTTTCACCGGGATATCCAGTATCATACCGGTGATGGTACTACGGATCTGCGTGGTACTGGCTACATTGGAGTTCTTGGCGATACCGTCACGAATAATTTCCAGTGCGCTTTGCGCGTTCTCTTTCTCCTCGACCGCCTTTAAGTAGTTGGCCTTCGAGAGATCGAAATCCTCTTGGGCGATAACACCTTGCTTGAACAGCAGTTCATCTCTCTTATAGGTTTCCTCCACCTGTTTAAGAGATATATCCGCTATGTTTACGCGAGATTCGGCGCTATTTAGCTGTACCATCTCCGGTATGACCTTGATCGTGGCGATAATCTCCCCGGCCTGTACCATCTGTCCCGCTTCTTTCCTTAGCTCGGAGATGATACCGGATATCTGCGGCTTGATCTCTACCTCGTAGCGAGGTTCCACGCTTCCGGTGGCCACCGTCTTGGTCTCTACCGTATCCCTTTTGGGGGTTACGACCTCATAAACGGTTATTACCGGTTGCGCCTTCTTCCATAAGAAATAGAATGTGCCTATTACCGCCGCACCTACGATCGTTAATAAGATAATACGTAGGATTTTCTTTACGATGCGATTCTTCATGATTATATAGTTTTATTTTAATTATCGATTCGTTATTATTCATCTCGGATGGCATCTATCGCTTTGATCTGCATGGCTCTCCATGCGGGAATCAGGCCAGCCATAAAACCGCTTATCAGCAGTACGACAGTGGCAGCTACCGCTGTTTGGATGTTTACGCCGGGATTCAGCAAGGTCGGATCGTTCGTCGGATTGGCGGACAATATCTTATCCAGCAAATCCAAGAAGAAAACTCCGGCGCTTAATCCCAGTAAGCCCGCCAAGGCAGTCAGCACCAAGCTCTCGCTCATGACTTGCGAGATGATGTCGAATGGCTTGGCTCCCAAAGCCCTTCGTACGCCTATCTCCCTCGTGCGCTCTTTTACCGTTACCATCATGATATTGCTGATACCAATAATACCCGATAGCAAGGTACCCATACCGACCAGCCAGACCAAAATGTCGATACCTGTAAACAGTAGATTGAATGTCTTGAATTGTGCGGCGATATTGACTACGCCTATCGCCTGAGGATCGGTCGGTGCGATCTGATTTTGCGTCTTCATGATATTCTTGACCTGCTCGATCGTCGTCTCAATCGGATATCCCGGTTTCACGCTCAGTGCGAGGAAATGCAGGATATCGCCTTGGTTCAAGGTCTGCTGCATGGTATTGAACGGAATGAAGACGGTTTCTTCTCCCCGGCCGCCCAGATTCAGGCCCGATGCCCTTTGGTTGACCACTCCTACTACTTGGTAGTAAAGCCCGTTCACCCGGATATATTTGCCGCAAGGGTCCTCGTTGTGGAATAATACCTCATTGATCTTCGTGCCGATCAAGCAAACCTTGCGCTTTTCCCGCATATCGATCTCATTCAATAAACGGCCATAGTATAGGTCTTGCGTATCGATATTGAAGTAAGCCGGATATATGCCTTTCACGTTGAACGTTCCGGTCATTATCCCGTAAACGATATTCTTTTCCGAGCGGCTGCCCCAAAGGATGGGGGAGATATCCTGTACGCTAGGTACGTCTCGTATGATGGCGTCTATGTCCCGGTTCCTCATGTTCCAGTTTCGCCCCTTGTTGAATCCTTGGTAGGGTTCGCTGGTGCGATCGGCGTAGAAGAATAGCGAATTCGTCGCGAATCCGTTGACGCTCTTGAACATGGCGTTCTTGAATCCCGATCCGGTACCCAGCAACAATACCAGCATAAGGATTCCCCAGAACACGCCGAAGCAAGTCATCAAGCTACGTGTCTTGTTGCGGGTGATGGTTACCCATATTTCTGTCCATCTGTCTATGTCAAACATATCTTTTCGGTTTATTCTGTTCTCATGGCTTCAATAGCGGATACATTCACGGCTTTGCGAGCGGGGAAATAGCCCGCCAGTACCCCGGCTACGACCAGCACCCCGGTAGCGGACAGCGATATCCCTAGGCTGACGGTCGGGTGCCGGAATAAGGTAAGATCCTCGCCGGGATTTCCTCCGGATGAAGCGTTGTTCATCCCGCTCATCGTCATGCCATAGTCGATTAGCTCCGTCAACCCGATTCCCATCAGCATCCCGATGTAACCGAATATGGCGGTGATCATGATGGACTCTACGATGACAAGCTTCAATATCGAGGCCGGTTTCGCCCCGATCGCCTTCCGGATGCCGAACTCCCGGGTCCGTTCGCGTACGGTGATCAACATGATGTTGCTAACCCCCACGATACCAGCCATCAAGGTGCCGATACCTACGATCCAGATGAAGAGCAAGATACCGTCTGTCATCGTATTGAACATACGGATCTCATTGCCGGTCATCCACATACCGATGGCATTCTTGTCTGTCGGGTCGAATATGTGCTTACGGGCCATATACGACCGGAACCTGTTCTCGAAATCCTTGCACTCTTCTTCGGTGGAGACCCCGTTTACCGTAAAGTAAATGGAGCCGAACCCGAAGCCTTTATTATAAAGTTGTTGCGCTACGGTAAACGGTATATATGCGGGTGCGTTGTTACTCTTGTCGTCATCATCATAGATACCAACAACTTGATACATCATATTGCCGCATTTCACGTATTTACCCAGCGGGTCCTCGTTACGGAATAGCACTTCCGCCATACGGGGGCTTAGTATGATTACCTTGCGTGTAGCGTTCATATCCATCTTATTGATGAAGCGCCCGTTCTGGCTCGCTACATTAATATATATAATGGAATTGTAATCCTCGGATACGCCCCGCAGGTCGCCCACGATGTATTCTTCCCCATACGAGATGGTATCTGTTTGCGAAATGGTAGCCGAGCAGTATTCTATTTCCGGGAATGCCATCTTGATGCCGCTGAGATCCGCTTCCTTGAACTCGATCCTGCGGTTCGTGGGGTTACCTTTATAAGGCATGGTGGTATAGCGCCCCCAAACCTCCACGGTATTGGCGGAAAACCTCCGGAAGTTGAATATGATGCCGTTTCTCAACCCATTTCCCGCTCCCAACAGGGTAATCAGCATAAAGATCCCCCATGATACGGCGAAACCGGTCAAGAAGGTACGGAGCTTGTTTTTCTTTATCGTGCTCCATATTTCCCTAAAATTGTCAAAATCAAACATGCGATTCTTCGTTTACGGTGTATTCAATCAATCCGTCTTTTACCCGGATAATCCGGTCGGTAGCTTCCGCCACGGATGGCTCGTGGGTAACGATCACCATGGTCATACCTTCTTGGTTTACGCTACGGAGGAGTTCCATCACTTCCACGGTCGTGGTACTATCCAATGCCCCGGTAGGCTCGTCGGCCAATATAATCTGCGGCTTGGCGATCAAGGCACGTGCGATGGCCACACGTTGCTTCTGTCCGCCGGACATCTCGTTCGGCATATGATCCGCCCAATCCTTCAATCCCACCATGTCGAGATATTCCAGTGCCATGGCGTTTCTCTTCTTCCGGCTTACGCCTTGGTAATAGAGTGGGAGAGCTACGTTCTCCACTGCGTTCTTAAACGAGATTAAGTTAAATGATTGGAAGATGAAGCCGATCATACGGTTCCTCAGCTCGGCGGCACGGCTTTCGCTTAGATTCTGAATCAACTGTCCGTTTAATAGATAGGTGCCCGTGTCGTACGTATCCAATATCCCCAAGATATTCAATAGGGTTGACTTCCCGGAACCGGACGCTCCCATGATAGATACCATCTCTCCCTTCTCTATATCTAGGTCGATACCTTTCAAAACGTGCAGTGGGGCTCCGTTAAAGTACGTTTTGTTTATTCCTTTCAGTTGAATCATCATATTATGTAGTTACTTTATATATTAGACGTACAGTTTGCTAAATAAGTTACACTGTTGGTGAACACTTTTATCATCTGGTTACAAATATATGTTTTACTAAGATACCTTGTATCGCAAGGTACTACTAATTATGTAATATTAACAAAGAGGTCTTGATTATAAATAGATCCTTGTTCCTTTCCTCTGTATATTTTAGGCTAAACAAGCGGCTGTCTTACCCAATTCATAAGGATACATTCATCATGCACCAACTGATGCATGATCGTCCACCAGCCGTTGGACGATGAAGCTAACCTTATCTTTGCCCTAATAGATAAAGGGAAAAGCTTTAGGCTATACAGGCATAAACCCTTAACTTTGCGGCGAAATTCAAATAGCAGAAAGATTTATGGTAACAATTGGTACGCCCAAATCGGCTACGGCAACTAAAGTCGTGCTTTGTGGCTCGGGCGAATTGGGGAAAGAGTTTGTAATAGAGTTGCAGCGTTATGGCGTGGAGGTAATCGCCTTGGATAAGTATCCGGACGCTCCGGCCATGCAGGTGGCGCATCGTTCCTATGTGGTCTCCATGCTGGATGGCGATGCCTTGCGGGAGATCATCGAGAAAGAGAAACCGGATTATATCGTGCCGGAGGTGGAAGCGATCGCTACCCGTACCTTGATGGAACTAGAGGAAGAGGGATACCATGTGATTCCTACCGCCCGTGCCACTTGGCTGACGATGAACCGTGAGGGAATCCGCCGCTTGGCGGCCGAGGAGCTGGGCTTGCCTACCTCGCCGTATCGTTTCGCCGAGACCGAGGAGGAATTCAAAGAAGCGGTGAAGGTAATCGGTATGCCTTGCGTGGTGAAGCCGATCATGAGCTCGAGCGGACACGGACAGAGCGTGGTTCGTGAGGAAAAGGATATCGATCGTGCTTGGCAGTACGCCCAAGAAGGAGGACGTGCTGGAGCGGGTAAGGTGATCGTGGAAGGTTTCGTGGATTTCGACTATGAGATTACCCAGCTGACGGTTCGGCATATCGGAGGAACGTCTTTCTTGGAACCCGTAGGACATGTTCAGGTGGACGGTGATTACCGGGAGTCTTGGCAACCGCAAGCCATGAGCCTTGCCGCTAAAGCGAAAGCCCGTGAGATCGCCGGTAAGATCACCGAGGCTTTAGGCGGACGTGGTATTTTCGGCGTGGAATTATTCATTAAAGGAGATGATGTCATATTCAGCGAGGTTTCCCCCCGTCCGCACGATACCGGAATGGTGACGATGATTACACAGGATTTGTCTCAATTCGCTTTGCACGCCCGTGCGGTGCTTGGCTTGCCGATCCCTAATATCGTGTTTCATGGAGCGGGAGCTTCCCGTGCCGTTGTAGTGGAAGGGGACAGTGACCGGTTGTCTTTGGGGAATCTGGATAAGGTTTTGGAACAACCCGATACGCAGATGCGTTTCTTTGGAAAACCGGAAGTTCATGGACATCGCCGTATGGCCGTCTTGCTGGCTCGTGGTTTGGATGTGACGGAGGCTAGGGAGAAGACCGGAGTGATGATGGAGCGGTTAAATGTTAAATTGTGATGCTTCCTAGGATAAATGAACGTTTTGGTGTGTGTTGTGAATAAAATGTGAATATTTACAGACCTATTTTTCTATCAAAATAGTTTATTTTTGTCTCAAGTTTTTAAAGAGACATTTGATAATCTATAAACGCAGATTACATATGTTTGTTTCACCAAAGAGTGAAATCTGATTGCCGAAAGTTTGTACTTATTTTATGAATACAACAAATGGAAATATGGGCGTTGATTTGAAACGCTCTATTTCTATTCTCGGTGAAGATAAAAGAGTGAGCAAACAGATCAATAGCTAAGGGTGGGTAGATTTAACCAAACAGACATCCTTATCTCCTTTCGCCCACCCTAGCTATTGTTCTTATTTTACTTGGATTCCTTTTGTATTTCTCATGGTTTCCATCACGGCATGCGTGTCTACTTGGGCCTTTTCTTGTATAAACTCCGGGAGGTTGTAAGTCCACAACAGGTCTTTATAATATTTTACGGGATTTCTTTGCGGTAGGAGGAATGGTTTATGGGCCGTGCCTTTATCATCAATATAGGTAAAGAACGGGCGTGTGTATAATCCATCCAACCTGCGACTGCTAAATACCAGCCAACGATTGTTGTGGCTCCATGAATGGTAGCTTTCTCCTTCGGCGCTGTTCGCCTCGCTCAGCGGGTACGTCTTTCCGTCGGATAGGCGGATCATATATAATTCAGCGTCTTTATGCCAAACCCCGAAACCGCCATATTCCTGTAGGGTAAAAGCCAGATATTTACCATCCGGTGAGATTCTAGGGAAGGATACGCTTTTGTGATTGGCCCGGCCATTGTATAAAGTATCTACTTGCTGGCCTAGGGTGCGGGTTTCCGGGTCAAAGTCGACACGGCATAGGTTGTAGGTCATTTGTCTGAAATTCTTAGAAATAGAATCTACGGCGGCGGTCGAACTGAAATAGAGGCTCTTCCCGTCGGGAGAGAACGCAGGGAATATTTGCCATGCGTCTTTGGAATTTAACGCTTCGCAAGAGAATACCTCGTTCTTCTTCACGTCGTAGATCACGATATCGGAATTATGATCCAATACTTCCAGCGTATTGGGATTATTGATGAAGAAGTTTTGGTAGGTATCGCATACGGTGGCCGCCAGATAGTTACCATTCGGATGCCAATACATGTAGACAAAGTTTGAGACGGTCTCGGGAGTCTTGGTATTTAGCTTGGTGATTTTCTTTCCATCAATCAGTACGGAACCAGCGTGTTTGCCTCGCATATGGAAAATCATTTTATCCGGGTTCCCGGAGGAAAACGTATGGCAGTTTACGCAGTTATAGTCGGTTAGGCTATTCTCATAAATCACGCTTTGGTCATAATTCTCCAAGTTTCGTTGATAGATACCCATCCTGTTCCACATATCATTGCTCAAGGCTAATAACCGATAGGCTATATATTTATCAATGGAATCATTTGCGATGTCCATATGAAAAGGCGTATAGGCGTTCCATTCGCCCTGTATGCGTTTAGCAATGGTCAATTCTATTTGGTTTCCGGCATTCTCTTTCAATAAGGCTTTCCATCTCTTTTGTGGGATCTCAAAGAGCCCCTCATCACTATAGACTTGGAGTTGAGTCTTTTCCCCTTTAATGATAAGGCAGTGCTCACTGCTATCGGCGATAGAGAAATTGAGCGGGGCGATGTTCACAGGGATGGTCACATCCTTGTAATCCGGATAAATGGTTATTTCCTTGTTTAAGCTCTTGGCGATCTGTATGTCGTTTTTGGAGCATGAAACCATCAAGGCGATGAGAAAAAGGAAAAGATATCGGTTTGTATTTGTATAAGTCTGTCTTTCCATATGTGTTTTATTTAGAGAGTATCAAATAGTACCAGAAAGTAGGTTGATAGTCGGCTATTCCAGTCGCTAGATTTTGTCGGGCATGCCTTAGTCCCAATACACGTTGCTTGAATATCGAGAACTCGGACAGGACTTTATCGGTTACCCCATACTTGCGGCAATATTCCGGATCATGCTCCGCATAAGAGATCACGGCTTGTTGCAAGGGTTCGGGTAATATAGGGAGTACTTCCGTCCCACTGAATCTTTCAACAAACGTTTTTATAGCGGGCAGGTCTTTCGATAATAATAACGTACCGATCGTATAATCCAATGCGGCTTTATTCTGGGGATTCTCTTCCAATATAATCATCAGGTTATCAAACAATCCGATTATATTGGCGAAAAGGTCTTTGTCGCTGGATAGGCTTTTTCTTTTTGTACCTAATTCCGGGTCGCTCTCCACCGCTTGGTCATTATATAAGAACTTTCGTTGCGAGGAGGCCCATTCGTGATAGGCCCATGTCTTTTCCAATAAGGATATAAACTTCTCGGCTGCGGGATACTGTCCGTATATCAAATGGGATTTTATTAATAATTTGGTCATGACGGGACTGCCGTATGTAATTCCTACCGAGGTACCAAAAGCGAAATTGTATGCCAAGGACGTGATTCCTACATGGTAGTATATCTGGCTGAACAGGAAACTTTCCTCTATATGCGCTTGGTATTTTGAGACCAAAGATTGTATTCCGCTTTGCGGATATTTGAATAAATCAGTCTGCATGACACCCTTGTGGGATAAGGCAAGGTTTAAGCAATTCAGGTGTAAGTAGTTATTATAGTTTAGATCGGCGGACGAGATTATGGCGTCCCATTGCTCGGTATCTATGTAATGAAACATTTGCATCAACGTATAGAAATCTTTATTCCTCTGTTGAAGAGCCGTTTGCGTATAATACATACCGGATAAGGCAAGTAATGCTACGGCTACTAAAGCTTTTAAATAGGTTTTTATGTGATCTAAGTAACGTGATAGGAAGAATAGAAGCATAACGAGTAGCGCTACTTGCCAAGAGAAGCCGTAGAATGGTTCCAGCTCAATGAAATACTCTACGTAATCTTTCATCCAAAATACATAGTCATAATCGGGTTTACTGCCTCCTAGGACACATAGGGAGCCTACGATAAGTAGCAGCAGCAACGGGATGAAGCTTGCGTACCAGCGTTCGCATTTTTGTAATACATCAAATAGTAAGATGCTAAGGGCGAATAATATAGCTACAGATCCCATCGTGTAAAACAATCCGGTCGCCAGCAAGCAACCAATTAAGGTACGGTACGTCCAATTAAATCTTCGTGCGCTGTAACTATATACGTTAAGCGCCAATGACCAAAACAACATGGCTATCAGTCCTTCATAATGATAGCTATCTTTCATTAGGTAAAGATATTGGAATAGGATGGGGAGAAAGGCCAAGGGCATAAGATATAATGCCGGATGTATCTTTCGTAAGGTCAGCCAGAATAACCAACCGGAGATTCCACCGATCAAGGCGGTCACCAGCGATCCGATAAGCGGGATCCTGAAAAACTGTATCAAGAATTGAGAGATAAAAGTCGCTAGCCCCCCTATCTGCTTAAGTATGCTGAATATATAGGTGGAATCGAATAGGAAAATCTGCTGCTGTTCCCGATAAAAAAAGAGAGGCTCTTGCATGGTCTGCAAATGAAACCATAAGACGCCGGTCAATAGAATGAATGGAAGCGGTGGTAATATCTTCTTATATAAAGTACTCATGTGATTTATTCTATTTACGATAAGTTACGTCAATTCCTTTATCCTCTTTGGCTAGCGTGCTAAGCGCCCGGATATTGGAGGATACTTTTCCGGTAATAAACTCGGGTATATTATAAGATTTCATGAAACGGTGATAGTAGTCTGTGTCTTTCTGAGGCAAAAGGAAGGGCTTAGACGCATTTCCTTCTTCATCTATATAAGCAAAATAAGGACGTGTGTATAACCTGTCTATCCTTCGACTGCTGAAGACGATCCAGCGGCTGTTGCTACTCCATGAGTGATAGCTCTCCGTATCCGTGCTATTGGCGTTTTGCAAGGAATGAGAGATTCCGCTCGCTATATCCAGTAGATATAGATCTGCGTCTTTATGCCAGATCGAGAAGTTACCGTAGCCGGACAGCGTATATAACAAGAATTTCCCGTCTGGGGAAACACGAGGAAAAGAGGCGCTCTTCCCATCTTTTCCGGCATTGTATAAGGTATCTATACGGGAGCCGAAACTCCGGGTTACGGGATCGAACGCTATGGAGCAAAGGTTATATTTTACTTCTGAATATTCATGCGGCATGGAACGTGCCTCTGCCGAGCAGAAGTAAAGAGTCTTGCCATCGGGAGAGAATGTCGGGAAAGTCTCAAACGCTTTTGCTGTCCGAATGGAAGGCGTACTGATAATCTCATGCTTTTCCGTATCGTATACAACTACGTCGGATTGGCTGTCGAAGACCTCCACCCGGTTTTTGTCGTTGGCATGAAAGCTTTGGCTGGTCTGATTGACAGAGAAGGCTACGTATTTCCCCGATGGATGCCAAGAGGGATAGACCAAAGGCGAGATCGTCTGATCGGTCTTCGTATTTAATTTCTCGATCTTGTCTCCGTCGATCAGATAAGTGCCCGAATACTTATCCCTCATGTGGAACAGCATTTTATCGGGGTTTTGCATACAAAAAGAATGGCAATTCATACAGTTTTGACCGCTGTATTTGTTTTCCATGATAGGGCTTTGCTTATAATCTTCCAGATTCCGTTGGTAAATACCCATTTGATTCCAAAGTTCGTATCCGGGTTCGATCAAGCGATAAGCCAGATATGAATCCATGGGTTCCGGAGCGACGAATAGTGAGAATTCCGGATAGGCGAGCCATTCTTTGTCTTTTGCGTAGAGCTTTACTTGTATCGCTTTTCCTGTCGCCCTTTTCAGCAATTTTCTCCAATCGGATGCGGGAAGATAGAATTGTCCCCCTTTTTCCTTGACTTGTATCTTTTCTTCTCCGAATTTGAGTACGGCGAAGGCTTCCGCATGTGGATTTTCTATCTTGAAATTTAAGGGAGCGATATTATAAGGGATCGTTACATCCGCATAATCGGGAAATAATACAGGTTTCTCCGAGGTTTCTTTGCTTACTGGGATCGTATCCGAGCAGGATATTCCTAGTAGAATAAGAAATAAACAGGTGATATATAGAATATTTCTTTTCATGGTTGTTGATCATTTTAGAGTATAATAAGACCAATAAGTGTCTCCGAACGACTTCTTTATAAGTTGCGGAAGTTGTGGGTTGTTCCGGTTCTGCACGACTAAATTCCGATAACCTGCGAATTTGCGGATCACATTTCCGGATACGTTAAAACGCTTCCAGTAATCCACATCCTTCTCTGCTAATAGGATAACAGCCTCTTGGAAACTCACGGGGAGAGAGGGGAGTACCGGTGTTCCATAATACTTTTCTATCAGCCTTTGGAAAGCTTTCATGTCTTTAGACAGCAGATAGATAGCCCCGGTGAATTGGATCGGGAGCTGATTTTCCGGATCTTGTTCCGCACGGATAAGTAAATCATGTTCCAGTCCGTTGATACCGGATAAGTTACTTTCCTTCGGAAGAGCTTTTCGTTTAGGCCCTAATACCGGATCAGCTTCAATCGCTTTGTCGTTATATAAGAAGCCTCTATGCCGTTTGGCCCAATCATGATAGGCATATGTTTTTTCTAAGATACTGATATATTTCTCGGCGATAGGATACGTTCCGTAAATCAAGTTTGTTTGAACAAGCCGTTGCAGGTTCCGGGGATTACCGGCGCCAATTACGGTGACATACCCTTCAAAAGCCATCTCCTGCGATAATGCGATTTCCCCTAGCGTAAAATAGGCGTCGCTTAACAGGGTGGAGACCGTAAAGGTCTTGTTCCAAGAGGCGAGTAACCCTTGAGGACCGTGTTGATCAAAAGCGAACATCCGGTCTGCCAACTCCCCTTTTTCCGCAAGTGCCCTATTTAAGTAAGTTAAATATAAATAGTTTTTGATCGGCCCGTGACAATGCCGGATGATCTCGTCCCATTGTTCGGTACGGGCATAATAATCCAAGACTTTTAGAGGATAGGCTTTCTGGTCGTTATACCGTGGAATCGTTACCCAGCAAAGGAATAGGATTAGGATGAATTGAACGGTAAGCTCTATCCCTGTTTTTTTCTTTGATTGGTTTTTGCCTTTAGGATATACGAATGCCCCGATCAAGCTAAGCGGTAAACAGACCCATGCGAAATAGATGAGATTGGGAGCCGCCAGAATCGGGTGGTAAAAAGCGTCCGGTAAGAATGCGAAGCGATAACTGGTGATGGTAGTTGACCAGACACTTCCGATCCCGATAAACAGGTATTCAATTAAAACCGCTAAAAAATAGAACCCCTGTTTGGAACGGCTTATCGCTTCCTTGAGAACCACACTTAATGAGAATAGCCCGGCAATCGGTCCTCCTATCCAAAAAAGTAGTGGGGTGATTACCAATGCGGCGGATAGCCGGTAACAGGGATCTTTTATGCGCATCCATGCGTTCAGGCTAATCAAACAAAATAGGAATGCGATAGTGCCTTGTACTAAATAATTGAAGTCGTATTGAATCAATAATAAGAATAAAACCGGGAGTAAGTAAAGCAGGAAGAGCTCTTTATTTGGATTAATTTGCAGGATGATCTCCCTCATTGTTAAGCCGATAGACGTAAGTATAGCTGCGATAATGAAAGGCCCTGCATAAGGCGTAATAAAGAATTGTGTCAAGAATTCCCCGATAATCAAAGATAAACCTCCCGGACTGCTGATTTTATCCGCAAGATAATCTTCGGAAAACTGGAATAGTTGAAGCTGCTCGATATAGAAGAAATGAAACTTGCCGGTTATTTGCAAGAAACCCCCTAATAGGACAAACAGGATCAAACCGAGGAGTATTTGTTTATATCTCATGGCTAGAGTACACGTTTCATTTTGATTTAAAGTCAAACAAAGATACGATTTTTATCGGAAATACCAATCTACACAAAACGAAGTTAACTTAATTGGCACATGGAGTTAACTTCGTTGGCAAAGTATGTTAACTTCGTGAGCAAAGTAAGTTAACTTACTTTTGGGGATTAAAAAGCAGGCCGGACATATCACATGCCCGGCTGCCCTTTCTGACTGTTAACCCACTTGTTTATTTCCAGTTTTCATTCTGAACTAAAAGACCATCCATCTTTAAGATTTCATTATGAGGGATAGGCATTGTTGCCCATTTTGCGTTGTATGTACTATTGGAATATTTACCTAAATGCTTAGCTTCGTATTTCACGAAATCATTTAATACCTCGGATGCGATACCCCAGCGAGCTAAGTCATACCAGCGATGACCTTCCATCGCTAACTCGATACGACGTTCCCAACGCAGTGCCTCCAGCGCTTTGTCTTTTGATGCGAATTGAGAAGGTGGATATAAACCTATACGATAGTTTGCGGCAGCATCTGTACTTTGCTTCCCGTTAATCTTGTCATCCAAAACATAAGTAGAACTAGCCTCGGTCATTGTTGCCGGATCTACTGCCTTTACATAGCTATTGGCGGCACGAGCACGTACTTGATTAATGTATTCACCTGCTTGTTGAGGCTGTCCTAACTCGATCAAGGTTTCAGCGTACCAAAGCAATACGTCTGCGTAACGGATCAAGTGGAAGTTTTTAGCAGTGGAGTTTGTTTGCGTCGTGTTAGATAAGCTTCCTTTATCGGCTTTTCTAGGGATATTCTTCTTGTTTAGGTATAAACCTCCGTTAGAAACATCACGTACCCAACCATCCAACGCATTTGGCACTGTCCAATCTAAGAATGGAGTCTCGAAACGACCGGTAGAAACATCCAAACGAGGGTCTGTATAGACGGTCAAATCAGTGTGAGGTAAATTGTTCTCGTCTAAAGTTGATAACGCAGGATCATTACGATAAGAATCATCCATTTTAGGTAATCCGTTTGCGTCAACAATATGAGCGTTGACCATATCATAAGAGGGTTGATAGAATCCCCAACCTCCAGTTCCTAACGCTCCGCTGAAGCCGATGTGCCAAGCTCCGTTGATATTGGCAGTTTGTTCTACGGTGCCGGAAACTGCAGCTTGGACATCGAATACAGATTCTCCTGTCCAGTCACTTTCCCCTGCTGTATAGAGTTCCTCGTATGTATCTGCCAAGCGGAACTTAGTGCCTTTGTTATCTTTTCCGTTTGCGATTACATCTTCCAAAATCGTTTTAACTTCAGTCCAATGATTAGACGTTCCATTTTTTCCGTTATATGGAGAGGATTGGTACATCTTTACTTTAGCCAACATAGCGCCAGCTGCCCATTTGTTTACGCGTCCTGCCTCGGTCCAAGTGTCGGGCAGATTGTCATAGGCAAACTGCAAGTCTTCTACTATCTTATCCCAGATATAGATATAATTCCCATTCTCATCCACATTAGAGACTTGTGGGTTCACGTTCTCTTTCATGGCTATGTCATCTACATAAGGAACAGCCGCTCCAAATAATTTTACGACCTCGAAATGGAAGAAACCGCGTATGAAGCGGGCTTGGGCGATTGTTTCCGTATAGAAGTCTTTACTTTGGCCTGCTATAGCCGAAAGCTCTTCTTTTGCTAAATCCGCTACCTTGATTACGTTGTTTGCGGTGAATACCCCATGGTAACTATGTGCCCATTTTGTTTCAAAATAAGCGTTGTCAGTTGTAAATGTATAAGTTTCCAAGCTGGTAAAGTCTGGTTGGTCTTGGAAAGTTGAACCTTTGTTTGCGTCACCTCCCATTACGTCACCATATACATAGTTGGTCAATGTCGAACGGAAGTATCCATCATTCGCATCTGTAGAGTTTAATCTAGCGTACATACCAGTTAGCAACTGAGTAATACCTTCTTGCGATACAAAATCCGGTTCCTGTTTATTTGTGACTGGCTTCACATCCAAGAAATCGGAGCAAGCAGTCATGCTTCCCATCGTGGCGGCAATGACTGCCGCATATATAAATAGATTTTTCATCTTGTTTCAATTTTTAGTTAGCAAATATTTGTTAGAATGTCACATTTACACCCATGATAAATTGGCGTGGCATACCATAAGAACCGAAATCGGTACCCATCGTACGGTCATTGGAACGACCGTCTGTATCTGTACGAACCTGTGGGTCTAGTCCGGAGTAACCAGTCAATGTGAATACGTTTGCTATTTGACCATAGATGCGGATCTTCTCAAACTTGATTTTATCTAAAATACTCTTTGGAAGTGTATAACCTAAAGTCAACGTTTGCATGCGTAAGAATGAACCATCTTCTATATAGCCGGAATTAGACTCATTTGCGGCGATTGTACTCTCACCATTAGCGGTTGCCCACATAGGATAGATACCATCAGGGTTGGTTACAGGATGCCATGAATTGTCGCGACGATCTTTAGAATAAGCGGACTGTAAGGAACCATAATGTGTATAATATTTATACATGGCGAATAGATCATTGCCTACGGAGAAGTACATATAAGTACTTAAGTCGAATCCTTTCCAGTTAACACCTAAGTTGATACCTCCTGTTAAATCCGGATGTGGGTTTCCAATGAATGTACGGTCACTAGCGTCGATCTTACCATCGTTGTTCACATCTTTTACTTTGAACTGACCTACATAATTGGCAGCGTTTAACGTAGAAGCATCAGATGTACCATATGGCAATACTGTTCCACCGGCATCATTCTTATAGTTACGGACTTCTTCTTCACTCTTATAGATACCATCTAGCTGATAACCGTGGAATTCACCGATTGCATGTCCCTTCATCAATACGTTCATGTTGGAAATACGAGTTCCGGTAAAGATTCCGGCATCAGTACCAATCTCATCCAGTCTATTCTTGTAATGCGACAAGTTTACGCCTACAGAGTAACCTACCTCACCGATTTTATCATTCCAAGTAATATTCAAATCAACACCTTTGTTCGTCATATCACCGATGTTTACTTTCGGCTTGTCAGCGGCACCGGCCAAAGCAGACCAGTTGGCATCGATCAACATATCAGAAGTTTTCTTGATGTAGTAGTCGAAGTTGGCGGTTAATCGTTGATTAAAAGCTGTAATATCGAAACCTGCATTAAACATCTTAGATGTTTCCCATTTTGCCTCGATATCACCAAGATTGGTTACGCCAAATCCTTGATATACCTCTGTGTCAGAACCATTGATGCTATAGAGATAACGGTTACCAGTACCATATTGGAATGCCCAGTTATATGAATCGATATTGGAGTTACCGGTTGTACCGTAACCGGCACGAATCTTCAAATCGTCTAACCAAGTACGTGATTTCTCCATGAATTTCTCGTCCGACATACGCCAACCTAAAGAGATAGAAGGGAATGTACCCCAGCGATTCTTTTCAGAAAAACGAGAGGATGCGTCGCGACGTACCGTAACTGTAGCCAAATATTTACCTTGGTAAGCATAGTCCGCACGAGCGAACATACCGAACATGGTGGATACAGCGTTCTGGTTTCCGCTATTTCTTAAGTCAGAGCTAGCACCGTTGTTGATTACCCAAGTGTTGGGATCATCTTCGAATGGATAGTTGATACGACCTGCCTGGATCCAACGTCCTAAACCCTCACGAAGTGCCTCTGTACCAATCACAGCATTGATCGTATGATCGTCGTTGATTGTTTTGCTATAAGTAGCGGTGTTTGTCCATTGATAATCTAACCAATAGTTTGCTTGCTCGTAGAACTCGTTGTTGTTACGTCCTTCTTTATTGGTCATGATCGTACGTTTGTTCATCCAGAAGTCCCATGCGCCACCTAAACGTGCGCTGAACTGAGTACGGATCTTCAAATTCTCTCCAAGGCTTTCTAAAGGCATAATCTCTGCGTAGATAGCTGATTGGGCACGTAAGAAACGACGACGATTGTCCTTGCCATAATCAACGGACATTGGTGCGCTCTCAGCACGTCCTCCTTCGGCATTTTGTGAACCGGAATAATCACCGCCAACTGTGTAGATAGGTACCCAAGGTTGGATGGAGAAGGTCTTACCGAAGGTATTATCATCACCTTGACGACCGCGTTCTCCTGAGTTCTCGATTACGGCGATGTTGGTATTCTGACCGATATTGAACCACTTGTTCACGAAGAAGTTTGTATTCGCACGCAAGGAATAACGACGGAACCATGACTCCTTGATCGTACCTTCACGATTCATGTAGCCTAAGCCTACTGAATAAGTCGCTTTTTCACCACCTCCGGTGATAGAAATCTGGTGATCTTGCACCTTACCGGTTTGAACTACTTCGTCGTACCAATTCGTGCCGGCACGAGCTTCTTCCTCAGAGTAGCCGTCCTCAAGCATTTGGTAGTAAGCGGAACGAGACCAAGTGTTCTCACCATTGTCTTTGTAAGAAGCTTCCCAAGCTGCGATACTGCCGTATTGAGAGATGATCTGTTCTTTACTATAACCAGCAGGTTTGATAGCATAAGGCATTGTTAAATGACCTGTACCGTCTTTACCTATTGAACCGAACTGGGCGTGGTTTACTGTTTGGCCACCGCGGTAGTTGAATAAATTACGTTGCCCTTCTTCTTGGAATTCCATAGCTTCCCAAGCGTTCAACAGACCATAACCGTCATTGGCCATCTTGGCTACACCGAAGTAACCGTTATAAGATACTTGTACACGGTCGTTCTTTTTTCCTTGTTTAGTCGTGATAACGATAACACCATTTGCACCTTTCGCTCCATAAATAGCGGAAGCAGCAGCGTCTTTCAAGATCTGCATGGATTCAATATCATTCGCATTTACCGCATCGATATCTACTCCTTGTACACCATCGACAATGATCAACGGGTCTGAGCCGTTTACGGAACCCACACCACGTATACGAATCGTTGTCTCCCCTAATGGACCACCACCTGCTTGTACAAATACACCAGCAGCTTTTCCTTGCAAAGCCTCAGCGAAATTGGAAACAGGAGTCTCTTTTAACTCATCCGTAGCGACAACAGCCACAGATCCGGTAATATCCTTCTTCGCTTGTGTACTATAACCAGTAACGACGACTTCATCCAAAGCTTGTGAATCCTCGACCAGCGTGATCTTGATGTTTGTCTGATTACTCTTCAAAGTAACCTCTTGAGTTACGTATCCGATATAAGAGACTACTAAGATGGCGTTTGCGGGCACATTCTCTATAATGGCTCGTCCATCCATATCAGAAATATTTCCGATAGTAGTTCCTTTTACGACTACGTTGGCTCCAACGATAGGACCAGATTTATCCACGATGTGGCAGTTAATCTGTCGTCCATCTTGCTGGACACTCATAAATCCCGTACTAGGTGTAGGATACAGATGATCTGTTTCTGTTGCAAAGGCCGTTCCGGCTCCGTACAGAAGAAAAGAAGCTCCTAAGACTAATGGCTTCCATGATACAACATTTCTCATACAAATTTAGAATTTAAGGTATAATAAAATAAAAAACACAAACTTTTAACAAAATGAATTCACTACTCTCTCATACCTCTAAGGTATATTACATCTGTTTACATCTTAAAATAAGTAAACATCACTCTCTTCTTTTCAACTTCTTTTGTGTAGCTTCTTCATTATCATGGTTTTAATTATGAAAATCACTTCTTGTTTTTTTCATGATATTAAAAAAAACGACTAGTTGAAACGATCGTTTAAATCTTGCGTTTTCGAGAAGGGGGAAAGAGGATTTGAAAAAGAAGAGCTTTTTTGTGGGAAGAAAAGGTTATCTTTCCCATTAGCAATAAGATAAAATAAAAAAAAATGAACAAAAAGTTGCATGTGTCAAAAAAAAGACAGATCTTTACAAACGACTAAATGAAACGATCGTTTCAACTAGTCGTTTTATGAAAAAACATTTAGACCATAAGATAGATGAGTAATAGCTACAAGTTGTGATGTTGTGTCTATATGAAAAAATCAAATTGTTAAGTAGATTGTGTTTTTTTGATTTATACCTTAAATTCTAATTTTATGAGTAATGTAGTATTTTGGAGACAGGTGTTTCTGGGAGCCTCTTTATTCCTTTGCGGCGGATATCCCATCATCGCTGCGGAAGTTGGCGATTTAACACCAAACGTAGGAACTCGTAGCCTACAACAAGATGGACGTAGAGTCATTTGTGCTATTTCAGACAAAGCCGGACCAATTGTAGGGGCAAATGTCCTTGTTAAAGGAACCACTATCGGAAATATCTCCGATATGGACGGACGTGTTATTTTAGAAGGTGTGCCTAGTAATGCGATTTTAGTTGTGTCTTACATTGGCTATGTCAGTCAAGAAATTCCTTTAAAAAGTAGTCAGACGAATGTGAGGATTCAATTGGTGGAAGATACTCAAGCTTTGGATGAAGTGGTAGTAGTTGGATATGGTACGCAATCGAAGAAGGACATTACCGGTTCTGTTGCTGTTGTTTCTACAGACGCTATCCACGAGACTCCGGTGGCGACTTTCGCCGAGGCTTTGCAAGGAAAAGCATCCGGTGTGTATATCTCTAATTCCGGAGGTCCCAGCGGTGAGACTACGATCCGTATTCGTGGTGTGGGTTCTCTTAATAGTTCAGACCCGTTGATTGTTGTGGATGGTGTATCCGGGGTGGATATCAGTTCCGTAAACCCGAATGATATTGAGTCTATGCAAGTGTTGAAGGATGCTTCAGCTACCGCTATTTATGGTGCACAAGGTGCGAATGGCGTAATTATCATTACGACGAAGCAGGGTACGCGTGCTGATCGTGTTCGTGTCTCTTATAATGGATATTTTGGTGTCGCTAAGATGGCTAACAGCGGTTATGATTTGTTGAACGGTTGGGAATCGATGGAATTCGAGGAATTAGGACAGCAGAATCTGTATAACTATCGTGGTTTGGCAACCTCTCATCCTCAATTCGGGCAAATCGCCGCTACGGGTGGTAAAGGTATTTCGATGCCTTATGCGATTAAGCCGGCCGGTTATAGCGAACAGCAGATTATTGATATGTATGGGAGCGTAGAGGCTTGGGAAAAGTCGTATGTAGACGATGGAAGCAGCTCTTGGGCCCGATCCGCGTATTATCAGATGTTGGCCGACGGTTATTCCGATGCGGAGGCTCGTAAGGGTACCAATTGGTACGATGAGATTGTACAGACCGGAAAGATCCAAGATCACCAGATCTCTTTGGTGGGTGGTGGCGAGAAAGCTACTTATTCTGTCTCTTTGGGTTATACAAATCGAGAGGGTACGATCCAGAATTCTTATTTCAAACGTTACTCTTTACGTACGAATACGACCTATAATCCTAATAAGTATTTCACGATGGGCCAAAATACGAACCTTGCCGCTATGGAAACGGGAGGAGAGTCTGGTCGTCAAGGAGATGCGAACACGTTCGCTAAGACTTATACCATGAATTCGTGGGTACCTATATATAATGTAGGAGGTGATTATACGGGATCCGTGGCACCTAATGCGGGCCGTGATATTTCCGCCGTGCATCAGGTAGCTATGAATGAGAATGATTGGACACGCATGTTTCATGGACAGACTGCGGTTTTTGCCGAGCTTTCCAATCCTTGGATCGAAGGTCTGAAGCTTCGTTCTCAGTTTAGCGCTCGCTTGAATGGTATGTGGAGTTTGGAGATGACCGAACGTCAAAATATGGCGAACAAAGAGGCTTCTGCCAACAATACATTGACTGAGACGGGCAACTGGCGTTTGAACTGGCAGTGGACAAATACGGCTACTTATACCAAGAAGATTCATGAAGATCATAATATTACCGTTGTTTTGGGTACGGAGGCTATCAAACAAGGTGTCGGCCGTTATATGCAAGGAACCCGTATCGATTACATCTTCGAGAGCGATCCGAATACTTGGACACTGGATAATGGTTCTTCTTCTAATATAGGTAACTCTAGCCGTTATCAAAGAAAAGTGACTATGTTCGGCCTTTTCGGACGTGCGGACTATTCTTATAAGGGTAAATATTTGGCGACATTCACGATTCGCCGCGACGCTTCTTCCAAGTTTGGCTCCAAGAACCGTTGGGGTAACTTCCCTTCCGCCTCCTTGGGATGGCGTATGTCTGACGAGAAATTTATGGAGCCTACCCGGAAATGGTTGGATGACTTTAAGCTGCGTGCCGGTTATGGTACGACCGGTAATTCGAATATTGGTTCTTACAACTATGCGTTCCAGTATGGTACGGGAAATTATTATATGTATCCTATCACGGGATCGGATTCAGAGACTTCTCCCGGTTATGTGCTCTCGAACTTGGGTGACTCGGACGCTAAATGGGAAACCACAAAAATGTTTAATATAGGTTTCGACCTTACGGCTTTGAGTAACCGATTGACCGCCGGATTTGACTTTTATGTAAAGAATACCTCAGACTTGCTTGTGCCTGCTAACTGGTCTGCGCTGGTTGGTAACGCATCAAAGCCTAGTATCAATATCGGTGATATGAAGAACAGAGGTGTTGATTTGTCCATTGGATGGAGGGACAAAGTTGGCGAGTTCGGTTATAACATCACGGCTAACATCTCAAGATACAAGAATGAGGTTACCCGGTTGGGATCTTCTGATTTGTTCAACGATACTCGTTTGAGCAAGGTGAATATTACTACGGTGGGCCAACCTGTCGGAATGTTCTACGGGTATCAGATTGAGGGTATTTATCAAAATGAGCAAGATGTTATTTCCTCGGGCGTTCTGCCTTATGGTGTGGCTACGGAAAACGATTTGGTCGCTTCCGCATGGGTAGGCCGATATAAGATGAAAGACGTGAACAACGATGGTAAGATCGACGCGGATGACCGTACGATTATCGGTAATCCTCATCCTGATTTGACCGGAGGTTTCAATATCTCTTTGACTTGGAGAGATTTTGATCTAAGTACTTACATGTATTACTCGATTGGAAATGATTTGTACAAACACTACGAGTACTATACGATGTTTGGAAACTTGCAGTCTAATTATTCGAAAGATCGTTTGGCGAAATCTTGGGATCCGGTGAATAATCCGAACGGTATTTATCCTTTGTGGACAACGACCTCGACCGAGGGCCCCGAGGCTGGTAACGAATCGAACTCCAATTATGTGCAAGATGGTTCTTATCTTCGGATGCAGACGTTGACTTTGGGGTATTCATTGCCTAAGAAGTTGCTGAAGAAGATCGGTTTCGAGAAGATACGTGTATACGGCCAGATCAGTAACGTGTTTACGATAACCGGTTATGATGGATTGGATCCGGAGGTTCGTTCGCATACTTCGTTCGAGAACGAATATGTATCAAGCGATATGAATAAAGGTATCGATTATGGATCTTATGGTATGCCTCGTCAGTTCTTGATGGGTGTGAATGTGACATTCTAACGTATGTGCTTTATAAACGATTAATTTGAATTCATTATGAAAAAAGTTCTTATATATTTTGCGATGGCGGTGGTTCTCGCGTTAGGCAGCACATCTTGTTCCGATTTCTTGGAGATCGAACCAGTAGGTGCGGTTAATGAAACCAATTTAACGGATCAGGAAGGTATTAATTATCTTCTTACCGGCATGTATTCAGCGTTAAATATTCCGGCGGCTACGACTAACTCTTATTTTGGGGCAAGCTTGACAAACTATACGTATGGTGATGTGATGGGCGGTGACGCTAATAAGGGGTCAACGGCTGCGGACCAATCGGACTTCACGTTGTTGGAGACTTTTAGCTTTACGACCGATAATTCCTATATCAAGCGTAAATGGGTGGCAGTATACGATGCGGTGGCTCGTGCTAATAATGTCATGCATTTGGCCGGTTTGATTAAAGATGAGCTTTCCGCTATACCGGGACAGGAGAAAGATTTTTATACCGAGGCCATAGCCCAAGCTCGTTTCATGCGTGGTTTTTATTTGTTTGAGGGTATCAAGAATTTTGGGGCGGCTATTCCTTATGTATCTTTGGAGGATTATGAGTCGTCCGTGAACCCACTGATATCGAATGTGGATGAGAGCGGTAACTATATTTATATTTGGGAACAGGTGGCTGAAGATTTGCAGTATGCTTATGATAATCTTCCCGGCGCATGGCCGGAAGAGCCCGGTCGTGCCAACAAATGGGCGGCTGGAGCGTTTTTGGCGAAACTGAGAATATTCCAGTCTTCTCCCTATAATGGAACGAATGGAACCTCCAACAAATGGACGGAGGCTAAATCGATTTTAGAAACGGTTATCGCTAATGGTACGGATAGCAAGGGCACGAAATATACCTTGACCCCGAGTTATGAGACGCTTTACACGGCGGGCGAGAGCGACTGGACGGGCGAGTCTGTGTTTGACGTCCAGATGGCAATCTCCGGTACGCAGTATTATACCAACGCGATCAATGGTAACTCTCATATCTCATTGTCTGGCAAGATTGGTTCCGGCTGGGGATTCTACCAGCCTTCTTATGACTTGGTGAATGCGCATATGGTGGATGAGAATGGATTGCCTTATCTCGATAAGTCGTATCAAAGCAAAACCTCGGTTACGACAATTGATGGCGATAATGTACCTCATACGGATTTGACGGTTTATACGGATCCTCGGGTTGATGTATCTGCGGGTCGTTTCAATGTGCCCTATATGGATTGGGATATACCAGTTACTATCGATGGCTGGATTCGTGATTTGGCGAATGGCGGTCCGTTCTTGAATAAGAAGAACCTGCCGAAAAAGGCGGATAAGGGAGGCTTGAGCTTGACTACAACCGGTGGCTCAACTGCCAAGAACTTCCACTTGATGCGTGTAGCTGAGCTTTACCTGCTTTATGCTGAGGCTTGTATAGAAACGGGTGATATCAATACTGCCAGAGAATATATCAACAAAGTTCGCGCACGTGCCGCACAAAGTTGTATCATGGCTGCCGATGCGAATAACAATATGGCTTTAACTTCTTCTCCATATGTATTGGAGGATAAGGTGAGCGGAAATACCATTGCTAATACGGCGGCTAATTATCGCATCGGCTTGTATCCTGCGAGTGGCTGGACAGTGGATAAGGCGATAAAAGCCTTGCGTTTCGAGCGTAGGATCGAGTTGGCGATGGAGGGGCATCATTGGTATGATCTTGTGCGCTGGAATGCGGCTTCTGAGGAGCTGGGTAATAAAGGTTCGGGCTTCTTGGCTTATGAAAAGAGATATTTGCTGAAGTACCAATCGGCTACGTATCCGGATAGATTAGTGACACTTCCGATCCCTAACGATGAAATTGTCACCATGGAAGGCGTATTAGTCCAGAATGAGAACTGGAAATAAATTGTAAGTTGATAATCATTGTGGGCCGGGCATGTGATATGTCCGGCCTTTTGTATATTTGTACCGTGAATTCAACAACCCGGTGAGGTTCGGTGTTCTTAAGATAAACAATAAATGAGGATCATTATGAGATTGGTGTATATTTATCATAGCGGATTCGCTTTGGAAGCGGATGGCTTTTCGATCTTGATCGATTATTTCAAGGATAGCGATCCGGACCCGGCCAAGGGATACGTGCGTAGCGAACTCTTGAAGCGTGCGGGCACATTATATATATTAGCGTCGCATTTTCATCCGGATCATTTTCATCCGGAAGTATTGAAATGGAAAGAGCAGAAGCCGGATATCAAATATATCTTTTCCAAGGATATATTGAAGCGTCGGAGGGCCAAGGCTGATGATGCTATTTATTTGAAGAAGGGGGATGCCTATCAAGATGAACTTCTGACCATCAAGGCATTTGGTTCCACGGATGTGGGGATCTCTTTCCTGATAGAGACAGAAGGCAGACGGATCTTCCATGCCGGCGACTTGAATAATTGGCATTGGAAAGACGAGTCCACCCCGCAAGAGGTAGCCGAGGCTGAGGGTAATTACTTGAAGGAACTGGATATAATAGCGAAAGAAACCTCTGTGATGGATCTCGTCATGTTCCCGGTCGATCCTCGTTTGGGTACCGATTTCATGAGGGGCGCCCAGCAATTTATCGATCGTATAAAAACAAGCGTATTTGTCCCGATGCACTTTTGGGAACGTCCGGCGGAGGTTATGGCTTTCGGCCCTTACGCCGAATCGAAAGGATGTCGTTATATCGTATTGTCTGTTCCGGGAGAAGGGACGGATATATAATATATTATTAATGTATAGGTTATTTTAAACGCATAAATTTATTAGGTATGGAAGTTAAAGGTAGATTTGACCATTTCAATATTAATGTATTGGATTTGGATAAGAGTATCGCTTTTTATAATAAAGCGTTGGGATTGAAAGAGCACCATCGTAAGGTAGCGGAAGACGGTTCGTTTATCTTGGTTTATCTAACGGATGAGCAAACCGGTTTCTTGATGGAGCTGACTTGGCTGCGTGACCGGAAAGAACCTTATGAGCTAGGCGACAATGAGAGCCATCTTTGTTTCCGGGTAGCCGGCGATTATGAGGAGGTACGTAAATACCACAAGGAAATGGGAGCGGTTTGCTTCGAGAATACCAAGATGGGATTGTATTTTATTAATGATCCGGATGACTATTGGATCGAGATATTACCGTTGCGATAATTCTCCATTATTATATAACAATGTTGCTTAACATAAGTTTTCGAAAAAAGAAGATAAAATGACAGGAATCTGTAAAATTTTCTTCAAATCGTATTGCAACTTGTGTTAAACCTCTTATATTTGCTACCTAGAAAGAGGAAAATCATTATTAATCCTAAATATAAAATCATGGAGAAGCCTTATGTAGTAGGTATCGATATAGGTGGTACCAACACTGTTTTTGGTGTAGTTGACGCAAGAGGAACAATCTTGTATAGTGGATCAATTAAGACTGGTAAATATGCAGACGTTAATGACTATGTAGCGGAATTAGCTAAAGGTCTGAAGTCTGTTATTGATCAGGCTGGTGGTCCGGATAAGATTAAAGGTGTGGGTGTAGGTGCTCCGAACGGAAACTTTTTCAACGGATGTATCGAATTCGCTCCGAACTTGCCTTGGAAAGGTAAGATTCCTTTGGCTCAATTGATCAGCGAACAGATCGATGGTATTCCTGTTGCTTTAACAAACGACGCCAACGCTGCCGCTATCGGTGAGATGACTTATGGAGCCGCTCGCGGTATGAAAGATTTTATCGTGATCACTTTGGGTACTGGCGTGGGTAGCGGTATCGTAATCGGTGGTAACTTGGTATACGGACATGACGGTTTTGCCGGTGAGTTGGGCCACGTTATCATGCGTCGTAACAACGGTCGTCAGTGTGGTTGCGGTCGCCAAGGATGTCTGGAGGCTTATGCTTCAGCTACCGGTGTGGCTCGTACGGCTCGTGAATATCTGGAAATCCGTAAGGACGAGAGTGTTCTTCGCGACTTGGATCCGGATGAAATCACTTCAAAAGACGTATACGACGCAGCTATGAAGAATGATAAGATCGCTCTTGAGATTTTCGAGGCTACCGGCTCTATGTTGGGAGAGGCTTTCGCTGATTTCGTAGCATTCTCTAGCCCGGAGGCTATCATTTTGTTTGGCGGTCTTACGAAAGCTGGCGATTTGATCATGAACCCGATTAAACGTTCAATGGAGAAAAATATGTTGAAGGTTTACGCAGGTAAGACTAAATTATTATTCTCTCAATTGAAAGAGAGCGACGCTGCCGTATTAGGAGCAAGTGCTTTGGGTTGGGAAGTAAGAGACCAAAGCGCTGGTTTGGAAGTCTAAATCCGGTTTTACGTATAACGAAAAGACATTTGCGAAATAAGGCAAGCCGCATCTATATTTAGGTGCGGCTTGTTGTTTTTAATTGAATTATAAATCATAAAGTATGAGACATCCGTTGTATCAATTTCAGTTTTGCCCGGTTTGCGGGGCAAAAGCTTTCGTGGAACATAACGAGAAAGCGAAAAAATGTATGGCGTGCGGTTTTGTTTATTATTTCAACCCGTCGTCGGCTGTCGCTTGTTTCATAAAGAACGCTAAGGGGGAGTTATTGCTGGTTCGCCGAGGAAAAGAGCCGGCTAAAGGTACATTGGATTTGCCCGGTGGCTTCGTCGATATGTTTGAGTCGGGGGAGGAGGCCGCTCGCCGGGAAGTAAGGGAGGAGACGGGGTTGCATATCCAGAATTGCCGTTATTTGTTTTCCTTGCCTAATTTATATATGTATTCCGGCTTTGAGGTGCATACGCTGGATATGTTTTATGAGTGCTTGGTAGATGATTTCAATAACGTGCATGCGGAAGATGATGCCGCCGAGATCGTGATCCTTCGCCCGGAGAATGTGAATCCGGAAGACTTCGGTTTAGACTCTATCCGAAAGGCGGTACCAGCCTATCTTAGAAAATAACAATTAGGAAAATTGTACGAAAATGAAAGATGATATATCTTATCGTTGCAACATGATACATCTTGTCGTTGTAAGATAATACATCTTCTCCCTATAAGGTGTATCATCTTCCATAGAGATAATTTTAGAACGTGTTGTCCTAAATATTAATAGAACTTGCCTTCTGTTTGGCGCATATTACTTATATTTGCGAATTAGAACGAATAGGCACTGAAGTAAGTGCTTGTATTAAAAAGCAAATGAGTGATGAAAAGAATACTTATTCCGCTGTGTCTGGTAGTAGGCAGCCACATGGCAAGCGGGCAGAGATCGTATCAATTTGATGCGCCGAACCGTTTGTTTGTCGAAGGCAAGGAGTTGTTTAGTTTGAAGAATTATTCAGGTTGCATCGATAAGCTGGAGGCGTATAAACAGCATTCCACGGATGCCGACTTGATTCAAGAAGCCGATTATATGTTGGTCTACTCCGCTTATGAGCAAGGCCGTCCCAATGCCGTTGAGTTATTGAAAGATTATCTGGATGTGTACCCGGCTTCCCGTCATGCGGACGAGGTGAACTTCTTGATCGGTTCCGCCCATTTCGGACAGGGAGAGTATCAGAAAGCTATCTTTTGGTTTAACGAATCGAACATTGATATGCTAAGTCCGGAACAACAGGAGGCTTATTGTTTCCGTCTGGCTTATTCCTTGTTGCAAATCGGGGATATGGAGAAGGCCCGTGGTTATTTCGCACGGATCGAGCAGATTGGAACGAAGTACCGGGAAGCGTCTACCTATTATGTCGCTTATATCGATTACGCAACCGGTAAATACAACAATGCCTTGGTGGAATTTACCCGCTTGAAGGACTTGCCTGATTATAAAGAGCGATCCTTGTACTATATCACGCAAATTTATTTTATCCAGAATAAATACGAGAAAGTGATCAGCGAAGGTAAGGAATTGCTAGCCTCTTATCCGGATAGCGAGAACAATAGCGAGGTTTACCGTATCATGGGTAACGCCTACTATCATCTGGGAAATGAGGATCAGGCGATTAATATGCTGAGTAAATATGTATCCTCGACGGATAGCCCGTTGAGGGGCGATTTATATATCTTGGGCGTATGTTATTACAATAAGGGTAATTACAGTAGCGCCGTGAACGCTTTGGGGCGGACCGTACGTGAGAACGATGCCCTTTCGCAGAACGCTTATCTGTATCTGGGGCAAAGTTATCTGAAATTAAAAGATAAGAATAACGCCCGTATGGCCTTCGAGGCTGCCGCGACTTCTTCTTTCGATAAGCAAGTGAAAGAGGCGGCTATGTATAATTACGCTTTATTGATCCACGAGACCGCTTTCACGGGCTTTGGCGAGTCGGTGACAATCTTCGAGGATTTCTTGAATGATTTTCCGAATTCCAAATATGCCGATAAGGTAAACGATTATCTGGTGGAGGTTTATTTGACTACCAAGAACTATCAAGCGGCTCTGAACTCTATCGATAAGATCAAGCATCCGAGCACGAAGATCTTGGAGGCGAAGCAAGATATCTTATTCCAGTTGGGAACGCAGGCGTTCACGAATATGGAATTGGATAAGGCGGTCGATCTTTTCAGCCGTGCGATCTCGTTGGGCGCTTATAATCTGGAATCTCGTAACGACGCTTATTTCTGGCGTGGGGAATCTTATTATCGCCAAGGTGAGTATAACAAGGCGATTTCCGATTATCGTACCTATTTGAATAATACCCGCCAACGTAATACGGATATGTATGCCTTGGCACATTATAACTTAGGTTACAGCTACTTCAAATTGAAAGAGTATGGCGAGGCGTTGAACCGTTTCCGTCAATACGTGAATTTGGAAAGCAATCAGCAGACTCCGGCTTATGCGGACGCTTATAATCGTATCGGCGATTGTTTATTCCACAACCGTCAGTTCGCTATGGCGGAAGAGAATTATACCCGTGCGGCGCAATTGCAACCGTCCGCCGGAGATTATTCGGTGTATCAGAAGGGCTTCTTGCTGGGATTGCAGAAAGATTATAAGGGAAAGATCAGCGTGATGGATCGCTTGATCCGTGAGTTCCCGGAATCACAATATGTGGATGATGCCTTGTTCGAGAAAGGACGTTCTTACGTGTTATTGGATAACAATCAAGCGGCTGCGGCAAGCTTTGAGCAATTGATGCGTGATTTCCCGCAAAGCAGTCTGGCTCGTAAGGCCGGCGTACAGCTTGGTTTGATTTACTTCAACGACAATCAGCCGGAGAAAGCGGCCGACGCTTATAAGAGCGTGATTAGCAATTATCCGGGTAGCGAGGAGGCGAAAGTGGCCTTGCAAGATTTGAAGTCCGTATATATCGAGCTGAACGATATCAATTCGTTTGCCGCCTATGCGAATTCGTTAGGTGGAAATGTTCGTTTCGAGGTGAGTGAGCAAGACTCCTTGACCTATCTGGCGGCCGAGAAGTTATTTATGCGAGGCGATAATGAGGGCGCTCGTCGTAGCTTGACGAATTATTTGCAAACCTTCCCGCAGGGAGCGTTTAGCTCGAACGCTAATTTCTATTTGGCAAGTATCGCTTTTGCCAAGAAAGATCTGGAGGAGGCGAAACGTCTGTTCTCGTTGGTATTGGAGAGCGGTGATACGAAATTCAGGGAAGAGTCTTGGGCTCGTAAGGCTGAGATCGAGTATCTGGATAAGGATTACGCCGCCGCTATGGAAAGTTTCAAGCATCTACAGGCGGTAGCGGAGAATCCGGAGAATAAGGAGGCCGCTAAATTGGGCTTGATGCGTTGCGCCGAGTTGACCGGTCAGCCGCAAGAGGCTTTGCTTGCCGCCAACGATTTGCTGAAGGAACCGAAGCTATCTCCCGAGATTATGTCCGAGGCCCGTTATGTCCGTGCGAAGGCTTATATCAGCTTGAAGCAGGAGAACAAGGCGTTGGCCGACTTGAAGGAGATCAGCAAGGATACCCGTACGATACACGGGGCGGAGGCTAAATATCTATTGGCTCAATTGTATTATGATAATAAGGATGATAAGAATGCCGAGACTGTCTTGATGAACTTCATCGAGAACGGTACGCCTCACCAATATTGGTTGGCACGGGGCTTTATCTTGTTGGCTGATATTTATATCCGCCAAGGTGATGATTTCCAAGCTCGTCAATATCTGACCAGTTTGCAAAACAACTACAAGGGCGATGATGAGATCGCCGCGATGATCGAAGACAGATTGGGTAAACTAAAGAAATAAAAGAAAGCGATGAAGACTATATATAATGTAAAGGCGTTGTGTGTGGTAGCTTTGCTGGGTTCGGCTGCTGCTGCGAGTGCGCAAGAGGATGTTACGAAAGAAAAGAACCTGAACCGAGAGATGACGCTTGAACGGGAGTATGATCCTTCCGTGCAGGACGCTAGCAAGGTAAATACGCTTCCCGTGGTGAAAGAGCCGGAGGTTCGTAAGATCCCGATCGATTACTCGAATTATACGATCGCCGCCGATCCGCAGAAAGAGATTAGTTTGTTGCCTTCCGGAAATATCATGACGCAGATGGATTACAACAAGCGTCGGGGATATTTTAACTTTGGTATGGGTACGCGCATGAATATCAACGGAGACTTGGGCTATCATATCCTGAGTACTGAGAAGGATCAGCTGAATCTATGGTATTCGCATCGCTCCACGAACGGAAAGCCAAAGGATTATGATGTCAAGGCGAAAATCAATGACAACTTGGGAGGCATCAACTACAAGCACGCTTTCGAGAAGACGATATTCAGTATCGGAGCGAAGTACGGCTACTCCGCATTCAATTATTATGGGGCGGCATTGTCTGATCCTACATCCAGTTATGCCCCTTCGGAGGATTTGTTACAGAGAGATCGCGAAACCAACCAAGTGAACCAGACGATCGCTGCTACGATAGGTTTCGAGTCGAAGGAGGAGGCTGAGGTTGGCTATTTGTTGGACTTAGGTTATACTAATTTCTCGCATAAATATGGATTAAGTAGGGTGATGGACGGCCCTACGGAGCATACTCTAGAGGCAAAGTTTGATCTGAACGCTGGTTTCAATGGGAATATGCGAGTAGGCTTGGGCGGTTTGGTCGAATATTTCAATTACAGTTTGCCGGAGGTAGGAGGTTATGAATATGAGTTCAAGAACCATGTCGAGGCGATGTTGTCGCCTTATTATAAGGTAGAGGGTGATAATTGGAATTTAAAGCTGGGTGCGAACGTGATGCTGGCTACGGGCGACGAGACAAAATTCATGGCCTCTCCGAATGTAGCCGCCGATGTGGAGGTGGCCGACAAGACGGAGCTATACGTGAACGCTGGCGGCAAGATGTACTCCAACAGCATGTACGAGATGTCGCGTGTGAACCGCTACCTCTACCCGATGGCAGAACTATTGCCCTCGCGCAATTGGCTGGACGCTGTCTTGGGTATCCGGAGCGGCGTGGCACCGGGCTTTTGGTTTGATGTGTTCGCCGGATATAAGATAACGAGCGATGATGTGCTGTTTACTCAGTCTGATGTTTGGTCAGCGAATTATTTCGGCAGTTTCAGTGTTGCGGAGCCGGGTATCGACACGAAGCAACTTTTCGTGGGAGCCAACTTGAAGTATAGTTATCAACAATGGTTCGATATTGCTTTGAAAGGTGTATATAATAATTGGAAAGCGGAAACGGATGAAGGCGAGTTGCCTCATGCGTGGGGGAAGCCGGAAATGGAACTGAATGCGAACCTGACCGTCCGCCCGATTGAGAAATTATCTATCGCTTTGGATTATTATTTGGCTACCGGACGTTATGCGAATGTACGGACTTGGGGTGTCAATGGGAACACTGGTATGACGTACGATAAAATGAATGAGTTTAAGATGGATAACATCAACGAGCTAAACCTAACAGGTACCTATACCTTCAACGATACCTTTGGTGTTTATGCCAAGTTGACCAATATTCTTTGCCAGAAGTACGAACTGTATTACGGTTATCCGATGCAGAGTTTTAATGCGATGTTGGGCGTGAATATCAATTTCTGATATCCGGAGGACAGGAAGGATGGGCGACATAAATATCAAACAACTGGAAAGCCTTCGCTGGAGGATGCGGGTGATCGAGACGCTGACCGTGATCGGGACGGCGTGGATCGCCTTGGCGGTTTACCAGAAGAAGGAAGAACTGGTTTATTATTTGGTGGGAGCCGTAGTCCTTCTATTCCTGTTAAAGTATTATACGCAATTCCGTCTGCGAAAAAGACAGTTCGTCTCTAATCTCGTTGAACAGCGGACGATGGAATTGCGTTTCCAGCGGGATGCGATGCAAGCGGAGTCGGAGAAACTATCCCGTGCCCTTTCTGCCTTGGCGGACGCTCAAGACGAGTTGGTTCGTAAGGAACGTCTGGCATCGATCGGCCAATTAACGAAAGGTCTGGTAGACCGTATCTTGAATCCCTTGAATTATATCAATAACTTCGCTCATTTGTCTGCTGCATTAGCGAAAGATATCAAGCAGAATATCGATGAGGACGAAGAGACCGGTAAACACGATAATTATAATGATACGCAAGAACTGCTGGTTCTTTTGACTGGCAATCTGGATAAGATAGCCAAGCATGGTGATAACACGGTGCGGATCGTAAAAGCGATGGAAGAATTGCTGAAAGATCATTCGGCGAATCGAACCTGCGTGGATATTAATGATTTATGTAAGGTCAATCTGGATATCTTGCGAAAGAATTATGCGAAGGAGATCGAGAAGAATCAAGTAGATCTATCATTCTCCGGGCTTTCCGTACCGTTGACAATCGAGGTGAATATCGATCAGATGGGAAAAGCCTTGTTGCAGATATTGGATAATAGTATATATGCGGTCTTGAAAAAGCTCGGGGAACCGGGATATCAGCCTTCTGTCTCGTTGGTATTGCGTATTCAAGCGGATAAGTTGCAAGTGGTTATCCGTGATAATGGCGTCGGTATAGAAGAAACGATAAAGACGAAAGTCTTTTCTCCGTTCTTTACCACCAAACCGACCGCGGAAGCGGCAGGAACAGGTCTTTACTTGAGTCGGGAGGTCGTGTTGAACCATAAGGGTACGATCGCTATCGAGTCGGAGAAAGATAAATATACGGAAGTTACGATTACGTTGCCTATTTATAGTTAGGAAAGGAGGTTCATCATGATACAGGATTTACATACCGAGATCGATCGGTTAAAAAGGCGGATTAAACTTTGCGAGCGGGTTACGCTGGGTAGCTTGGTCGGTATTTGTGTATCTGTGAAGTTCGGTCATCAAGAATGGATCGGATTGCTTTTCTTGATTCTGTTTTGCCAGATCTCTAAGTTGGTTTTCAAGCGGAAACTCAAACAAAAAGAGTATTTGGTAAAAGAGGTAGAGGAGCGTACGCAGGAGATCCGTTCGGAGAAAGATGCGATCCAAGAGGAATCCGAGAAATTGGCGGCCGCTTTGAAAGCCTTGGGTGAGGCGCAGGACGAACTGGTCCGTAAGGAACGGATGGCTACCGTAGGACAATTGACTCAAGGTTTGGTGGACCGTATCTTGAACCCACTGAATTATATCAATAACTTCGCAAATCTGACATCGGGGTTGGCCAAGGATCTCCGGGAAAATCTGGATAGTCAGAAAGAGCATCTGAAACCGGATGTGTATGATGACTCGGTAGATTTGCTGAATATGATGACCAGTAATTTGGAGAAGATCTCCGAGCATGGTTTCAATACGGTCCGTATCGTTAAGGCGATGGAGGAATTGCTGAAAGACCGAAGAGGTAATCTTACGCTTACCAACATAAACGGATTATGCCGGATTGCCTTGGATAAATTGAAGAAAACGTATGAGCAGGATATTCAAGAGAAGAATATCCGGATTGTTTTCGATAATTTGACGCTGTCTTTGATGATGGAGGTAAACGTGGAGCAGTTCAGTAAGGTTCTGGCCGGGATATTGAAAAATTCCATGTATGCCCTGTTGAAGAAATCGGAGACTGTGACTTTTAGTCCGGAGATATTCCTTGGATTGAAAGTCAATAAGGATATGCTGGAAATAATGATCCGGGATAATGGGTCCGGTATCGACGAGAATATAAAAGATAAGATATTCGCTCCTTTCTTCACGACAAAGACAACGGGGGAAGCGGCCGGCGTAGGGCTTTACCTATGCCGTGAGATCGTGCAAAACCATCGGGGAACCATCGAGGTGGAGAGTAAGAAAGGAGAATATACCCAGTTTCTAATTACGATCCCTGTATATCAACCGAAAACAATTACACCGCCTAAAGAGGAGGAATAGATATGGAAGACCAGAGTAAGGAAATAGAACGGCTACGTTTGCAAGTGAAGAACTTAGAGAAATTATCTTCTTTAGGTATGTTGAGTGCCGGGATCGCACATGAGATCCAGAATCCGCTCAACTTTGTCATCAATTTCAGTAAGCTGTCCTCTAAGTTAGTGGATGACTTGGAAGATATATTAGAAGAAGAGAAAGATGTCTTGCCTCCGGAATCTTGGGAGAAGCTGACCGCCTTGCATGAGGAGTTTAGCGAGATCGTTAACGATTTGCATGGTAACTTGAAGAAGATCGAGGAACATGGAAACCGGGCGACAAGTATCATCCGGGGTATCTTGCTTTATTCCAGAGGGAAGGATGACGAGTACATCCCTACGGATATCAAGAATCTGGTGAAGGAATATGTTTGGCTGGCTTATCATTCGATGCGAGCGAACTATAAAGGTTTCAATATTGCGATCCGGGAGCATTACGAGGAGGGGCTTCCGATGCTGAAAGTGATCCCGCAGGATTTGAGCCGTGCGGTATTGAATGTCATGAATAACGCTTGCTATGCGGTCTATAGTAAATCCAAGCTCTCGCCGATCGGGTATGAGCCGGTTATATCCGTGGATCTACGGAAGGAGGGAGATTCTTTAAGATTAAGTATCGAGGATAATGGTATCGGTATGCCGGAGGATATCCGGGAGCAGATATTCTCCGCGTTTTTCACCACGAAACCGGTGGGAGAGGGAACTGGCTTGGGGCTATCTATCACTCGATCCATTATAGAGGAGAAGCATGACGGGAAGATAGAGGTGGAATCGAAAGAAGGTGAGTTTACCCGTTTCATATTCCTTATTCCATTAACGAAATAAACAGAAGAATTATGGCGATCAAGATATTAAGCGTAGACGACGAACAGGATCTGGAAGCGTTGCTAACCCAATATTTCCGTCGGAAGATCCGTAAGGGAGAGTATGAGTTCTCCTTTGCCCATAATGGTTTGGAGGCGTTGAGGATGATGTTGGACCATCCGGACTTTGATATCATATTGAGCGATATCAATATGCCGGAGATGGATGGCTTGACATTGCTGACGAAGATTAACGAGATGCGTAACCCGGCCTTGAAATGTATCATCGTATCGGCTTATGGGGATATGGAGAATATTCGTACCGCCATGAACCATGGTGCTTTCGACTTCGCTACCAAGCCGATCGATATGGAGGATCTGGAACGTACGATCGAGAAGGCGGTCGAGCAGATTTCTTTTATCAAGGAGGCCCAAAAGGAACATCATCAGCTAGAGGAGATACAATACGACTTGAACGTGGCACGTGAGATACAGCAATCGATCTTGCCGAAGCAGTTCCCTCCGTTCCCGCAATATAAGCAATTCGATCTCTACGCGACCATGAGCGCGGCGAAGGCCGTGGGGGGTGATTTCTATGATTTCTTCTTGGTGGACGATAATCATCTGGGTTTTACGATCGCTGACGTGTCGGATAAGGGTATTCCCGCCGCTATTTTCATGGCGATCAGCCGTACGGTGATCCGTGCTACGGCGCTTAGGCAGCTTTCCCCGGCGGTCTGCATGAAGGAATCGAATGATCTATTGTGCCGTGAGAGTGTCAATGGGATGTTTGTTACTACTTTTTACGCGATCTTGAATATCCATACGGGCGACGTGGTTTATTGCAATGGGGGGCATAATCGTCCGGTTTGGATTCGTAAGAACGATAAGGTATCTCTTTTGCCGATGACTGGTGGGATGGCCTTGGGAGTCGTGCCGGGATTAGCTTATAAAGAACAATCCTTGAAACTGGAAGCGGGAGACAGCTTGTTCCTCTATACGGATGGAATCAGTGAGGCGATGAACCTGCGGAACGAGCAATATGGAGATATCCGTTTGGTAGAGGCTTGTAGCTCCGTGAAGAACCAATCTCCCAAAGCCATGATCGAAGGTATATCCGAATCCGTCCAATCATTCGTGAACGGCGCTACGCAGAGCGATGATATTACGATGTTGGCGCTGACTTATAAAGGGCAGATTTTATGAGAACGAGGGTGTGACGGATTTAGAAGTGACTATTCGGAAATGTTACTGATTGTAACTACTAAATTTAAAAGAGAGCCGTGTCAAACTCTATTCTTGAGTAATGACACGGCTCTTTTTGTTCTGATCATCGGATGAGAGGCTGATTAGCATCATTCGGAAGGCTTCCTGTCCTTCATTTGTTCTATGATATAGGCTATTGCTTCCTCGTCTGAGTCGTAAACATGATATTCTAAGCTGACGTTTTTATCAGGTGATAGCTCTTCTTGATAATAGAACTCACTTTTTGGGAAGATTGTATCATCGTCAGCGATATCATCCGGATAAAGGATCGTTGCGTGTAATAGATTGTCTCCATCCGTTTTTAAATAAAAACGACCACCTAGCTGCTCATGTACCAATAGCTGATCGGGGGTGATTAATCCATTTCCTTGAGATTCATACATGTATTTATGTCCGACAAGTAATAGTATGTTCCCGAGTCCTTTCTCTCGTTGATAAGCGTTCCATTTCTGCCATAGAGTGTCTTTGCTACTTATCTGTATTGGAATATATAGCTTACTGTCATGGAACCAAATAGTTGAGGGCGAATCAGCAAGATAGGATTTCCCTTCTTGCATTATTTCTGTCGAGCCATCTTTCTTTGTAAATGTCTTGGATGTCTTTATTGAGAAGAATCGGTTTTCCATTGTTACTCGAAATTCTTCTCCACTCAGTTCATCGTCTTTATCGCATGTACAGAAAAAGACCAAGGAGAACATAGATAGCATGAGGTATTTAAATAGTGATGTATTCATAATTAAAAGGATTATTTTAACATATAACGTTCTGTGTCATAAATGGTATTTGATACCCAATCGCTATAGGAGCTAGCCTCGAGCCATAAATAATCATACGAGCCATCGTATCCCCAGTTCATTCCTAATTGATGTGTCTCCCAACCATCCTCGTAATTAGCAATATACATGATAGTATCCTCTTTGTATATGTAAGGAGTCAATGTATAACTTGTCAGGACACGGGCCTGCTTTCCTTGAAGTTTAATTTGGGAAATATAATTTCTTAAATCTTTGACAATTGCAGGTTCATTTTCGCTTATGGATAAATTCCCGGATTTTGTTTGAGTAATATTTTGCGTACCGATCATGTCCAAATCTTCCGATAAGTTAGTACATGAAGATAAGCCTGCTAATAATGTGAAGGTTAATAATGTTTTTTTCATGATGATTTAATTTAAAAGATTAATCTTATAGCCTTTTACATAAATGGAGTTTATTCTTTCCTCTTGGCTGCCGCCTTCGCCGCGCCGACGCGCTGGTTGTAGAGGGCGGTGGTCTCGTCGATAAGGGCGTTCAGCTCGTTGACGAAGCGGGCGGTCTCGGCGGGGGGAGCCGCTACGCTCTGCACGAAGGCGATCGTGGTCATATCATCGTAAAGGTCGTCCATACGTAGGCGTACGACCGCGCTCGCCTCTTTGATGGAGGCTGCCCTGTTGCCGGTGCGCTGGGCGGTCAGTTTCGCGTATTCGTCGTTCGCCGCACGGAGGCTATCTAGTATCTCTTTCAGCCCCAATGTCTGTATCAGCGCCGGAACCCCCTCCTTGTCGAGATCTAGCAAAAGACCCTGTATCTGCGCCGTCTCTTGCTGGTTGGCCGATTTATAGATGCCGATATAGGGTTTGATAATATTGTAGACAGTCTGTGCCGCCGTGCGTTGCGCCTCGATGGGGCTTTTCCTCATTTGCGACACCGAGGTGGTGAGATAGACCACGAGGTCGTCGCGTTGTTTGTCCAAGTCTAGCAACTGGGCGGTCTCGTCGCTGATGTGGGATTGGTTCACGAGGTCGGTCATTAGGGGCAGCCCCTTCTCGAAGGCCGTCTTTTGTGCGTCGGTGATGCCTAGCGGGTTATTGTCCAGACTGATCTCGTCGGGGCTTTCGGAGTCACCACCTCCCCCTCCGGCAGCGAACGCCAGCCGGTAGAAGGCGTTCATGAAGTTTGTGTACTCTGCGTTGTTCAATTTAGTCAGGCCCGCGGGTTTGATTTTCGTGTATGTTCCCATTTTTTTTTATTTAAGGTTTAACTTATTGTTTGTCCTCAGTGGCTAAAGGTAGGAATTAATTTGGATACTATGCTTATTTGGTAAATAATAGTCGCCGCCGGAGTCGGAACGGTAGCGAAGTGGGGGGCGAGGGGCGCCATACGTTTCGCTTTGCTTTGGAGTCGTGCGGCGGGGGTCGCCGTGCGTTTCGCTTAGCTTTGGGGTTATGCGGCTAGGGGCGCCATGTGCTTCGATACCGTTCCGACTCCGGCGGCGGGGGCCGTTCATCATCTTCTTAATGGTTGTACATATCCTTATTATAAAAATCCAGCACCTTGATCGCCATATCGTAGGCCGCTTGTGCCGGGCTTTCCGGATTGATCTCTATCGCTTGCAGGTAGCTGTTGAGGGCTAGGCGTACGTTGCCTAGTTTATAATGAGCTTTTCCGAGGAGAAACCAAGCCTCGTCGGATCTCGGTTGCTCCGTGAGGTAAGCGTCCAAGAGCCGGATCGCTTCTTCTAGTTTATTCTCTGAAATAAGTCGCTTTATCTCTTCCATATTTTTGAATAGCTTTTTGATTTTGTCCCGCGAAGGTAAATAGAAACGCATGACTATATATATAATGTATAGGAAAAAACGCTTTTTTAGTGATCGATATACTGCGTACGTTAATTATTTGTGTAAGTTTGCACCCGATTTCTAACCAGCAAAAAATAGATATGCAAAAGAATTTGGTAATAGTGGAGTCACCAGCCAAGGCAAAAACCATCGAGAAGTTCCTCGGAAAGGACTATAAGGTTATGTCTAGCTATGGTCATATCCGCGACTTGAAAACGAAAGATTTCAGTATAGACCTCGAACACAATTATGCCCCGGAATACGTGATTCCCTCAGATAAGAAGAAACTCGTGACCGAATTGAAGAACGAAGCCAAGAAAGCCGAGCAGGTTTGGTTGGCTTCCGATGAGGACCGGGAGGGAGAGGCCATCTCTTGGCATTTATATGAGGTATTAGGATTGAAACCTGAGAATACGAAACGTATCGTTTTTCATGAAATTACCAAGAACGCTATATTACATGCGATTGAGACGCCGAGAGATATCAATATCGATTTGGTGAACGCGCAGCAAGCCCGTCGTATCTTAGACCGTATCGTGGGTTTCGAGCTATCCCCCATTCTTTGGCGTAAGGTGAAGCCGGCTTTATCCGCGGGGCGCGTGCAATCGGTTGCCGTACGTCTGATCGTAGAGCGGGAGCGAGAGATCAACGAGTTTGTCTCGGAGGCCGCCTACCGTGTGATCGCTAGCTTTATCTTGCCGGATGGTACGACAATCCTCAAGGCGGAGCTGAACCGTCGTTTGAAAGATAAGGAAGAGGTGGAGGCATTCCTTGAATCTTGCAAGGACGCTTCTTTCACGATCGATGATATCTCGAAAAAGCCGGTGCGTAAAACACCAGCCCCTCCTTTTACGACATCTACCTTGCAGCAGGAGGCCGCCCGTAAGTTGGGTTATTCGGTCTCGCAGACCATGATGATCGCCCAACGCCTGTATGAGTCCGGATTGATCACGTATATGCGTACTGACTCCGTGAACTTAAGTGATTTGGCTTTGGGGACGGCAAAAGAGGCTATCTTGGATACCTACGGTGAGAAATATTATAAATTCCGTCAATATCATACCAAGAGCAAGGGAGCGCAAGAAGCGCACGAGGCGATTCGTCCGACCTATATCAGCAATGATGAGATAAGCGGGACCGCTCAGGAAAAGAGATTATACGAATTGATCCGCAAACGTACGATCGCTTGCCAGATGGCGGACGCCGAGTTGGAGCGTACGACGATCTCCGTAGGCATCGGCGGCAAGAAAGAGAAGTTCGTGGCTACCGGTGAGGTCATTACTTTTGACGGTTTCCTTCAGGTGTACCGCGAGAGTTTTGATGACGAGAATGAGAAGGAACAGGAAAACGGCCTTCTTCCTCCGGTTACCTTGAACGAGGTATTGAGTATGAAGGATATCGTCGCTACCGAACGTTTCACGCAACGTCCTCCCCGCTATACGGAAGCAAGTTTGGTTCGCCGTTTGGAGGAATTGGGAATCGGTCGTCCTTCTACCTATGCTCCTACGATCCAGACGATCCAGAATCGAGAGTATGTCGTGAAAGGGGATAAGGAAGGAACGGAGCGTACTTATAATATCATAACCTTGGCTCAGCATACGATCAAGGAAGTCCAAAAGACGGAGATCGTAGGAGCGGACCGGAATAAGTTGATGCCAACCGATATCGGTACGGTCGTGAATGATTTCTTGATGGAGTATTTCCCGGGCGTTATGGATTATAACTTCACGGCGAGCGTAGAGAAGGAATTCGATGCCGTAGCGGAAGGCGAGATGGTATGGACGGACGCGATCGATAAATTCTATAAACTATTCCATCCGATCGTGGAAGAGGCAGCCTCTGTCCGTACGGAGCATAAAGTGGGTGAGCGTGAATTGGGTATCGATCCGAAGAGCGGCAAACCTGTTTTCGTGAAGATCGGTCGTTATGGCCCAGTCGTACAGATCGGGCAGGCGCACCCAGAGGATAAAGAGGCTCCTAAACCTCAGTTCGCAACCTTGATGAAGGGGCAATCTATCGAGACGATTACTTTGGAAGAAGCCTTGAAATTGTTTGATCTACCCCGTACGATCGGTGAATATGAAGGTAAGGTCATGGTTGCCGCTGTCGGACGTTTTGGCCCGTTTATCCGTCATGACGGAAAGTTCGTATCCATACCGAAGGGCTTGAATCCTTTGTCGATAACAGCCGAGGAAGCTATCGAGTTGATCGAGGCAAAAAAACAAAAAGATGAGCAACGATTTATCAAGAAGTTCGATGAGGATCCGAAAATGGAGATCTTGAATGGTCGCTTCGGCCCTTATATCTCTTATAAGAAAAAGAATTACAGAATTCCTAAGACGATAGAGAAACCGGAGAACTTGACCTTGGAGGAATGCCAGAAGATAATCGCCGAGGCGGGAGAAAAACCTGCTGCGACGAAGAAACGTACGACACGGAAAAAGGCTTGATTATAGGCTCTAAAAATTCATAGTTATGATTTACTAAACTCATAACTATGAATTTTTCAAAACATAACTATGATTTTTTTAGACATCGATACCCGTAAATTCTTTTAACGCATATCCGATCAAGAAGCTTAATGCGGCCACGCTAAAACTAAGTACTGCCATCTCGGTAAAACGCTTCCGGAAACTCTCGCTTCTCGCTATGGAATAATAATAGTTGAAAAGGGCGATGATGCTTAACGCTATGATGAGCATAAGCCCTAAAGCCATTAATACGTTCGATATAAAGATAAATGGAGCGACCAAGGCGACTACCGTAAAGATATAAGCTATTCCCGTATAGATCGATGCCTTAACAGGATGTTTCCCGTTTTCATTTCCATTCTCGGACTTGGTAGATAGATATTCGGAGGAAGCCATGGATAATGCGGCGGCTATTCCAGTGATGCTTCCGGTCAACGCTATTAATCTAGAGTCGCTCAAGGCAAGGGTAAAGCCTGCTAAAGCACCTGTAAATTCTACCAAAGCGTCATTTAGCCCCAGTACGACAGAACCCATATATTCCAACCGTTCCTCATTGATCAAGGCGATCAACCTCTGCTCATGCTCATCCTCGTCACGTGCGATTTGTTGCAAATCCGGATACTCATCATAAGAGGCGTAATCATTCTTGGCGCTTTCCTCGCTACCTTCCATTAGCTTAATGGCGAAAGTAATCCCCAAGATACGTGCCAACCAGTAGTATTTGGTGACGCGTAATTTATTCGGGGAGATCTCTTGCCCCGTATACTTTTTCAGGATCGTATAATGTCCTTTCTCGTCATTCGCTATCTGTAGTAATACTTCCTTGTTGCTTGGATCTTTCTCGATAGCGGCGAGTTGCGTATAGAGAAGGCTCTCCGTGATTTCATTTTGTTGAAATCGAAGGAGAGCCTTTCTTGTTTTCTCGTTTATGTTCATCTTCTATCGTTACATTCTTTCCGGGACCTCGATGCCTAATAAATCCATACCGGATTTCACGATCTTAGCTACATTGGCGGATAAGACTAAACGGAAGTTCTTCAATTCCGGATTCTCTTCGCGAAGGATGGAGAAATCGTGATAGAATTGATTGTATTCCTTTACCAGATCATAAATATAGTTGGCGACACAGGCCGGGCTGTATAGCTTACCTGCCTCTTTCACGATCTCTGCATAATCGGCGATCATTTGGATCAGGTTCTCTTCTTTCTCGGAAATGGCGAAAGTAAGCGGTAACTGCTCCGGTAATGCGATGCCCTGTTCCGCTGCTTTGCGCAATACGGAACGGATACGGGCGTAGGTATATTGGATGAATGGTCCCGTATTTCCGTTGAAGTCGATAGACTCTTTCGGATTGAACGTCATATTCTTGCGAGGGTCTACCTTTAATATGAAATATTTCAAGGAGCCAAGACCTACGATACGGGCGATATTCTCAGCCTCTTCCGGAGTCATCTCGTCCAATTTCCCTAATTCTTGGGAAATCTCGCGTGCGGTACTGATCATCTCGGCCATCAAATCATCGGCGTCTACGACCGTTCCCTCACGGCTCTTCATCTTACCTTCCGGTAGCTCTACCATTCCGTAGGAGAAGTGGACCAATCCCTTGCCAAACTCGAAGCCTAACTTATCCAATAAGATCGATAATACTTGGAAGTGATAATTCTGCTCGTTCCCTACCACATAGATCATCTTATTGATCGGGTAATCATCGAAGCGCAGCTTAGCGGTACCGATATCCTGCGTCATATAGACGGAAGTTCCATCCGCACGAAGCAATAATTTCTCATCCAGCCCGTCTTTCGTCAAATCAGCCCATACGGAGCCGTCTTCACGGCGATAGAAAATCCCTTTCTCTAGGCCTTCCATCACCTTGCCTTTTCCTTCCAGATAGGTTTGAGACTCGTAATAAATCTTATCGAAATCTACGCCCATCATCTTATAGGTCTCGTTGAACCCGGCGTATACCCAATTATTCATCATTTCCCAAAGCGCACGCACCTCTTTGTCTCCGGCTTCCCATTTACGAAGCATCTCACGGGCTTCCGCCATCAAGGTGGATTGAGCCTCGGCTTCTTCCTTGGTAAGGCCTTTCGCTTCTAACGCATGGGTTTCCTCTTTTAATTTGTTGCTGAATAATACGTAAAAGTCACCGATCAGATGGTCACCCTTCTTTCCGGTAGACTCTGGGGTAGCTCCATTTCCCCATTTCTGCCAAGCCAACATGGATTTACAGATATGGATACCACGATCGTTTACGATATTCGTCTTTACGATCTGGTTACCGTTCGCTTTCATGATCTTCGATAAGCTGTATCCTAATAAGTTATTGCGGACATGGCCCAAGTGAAGCGGTTTATTTGTATTGGGAGAGGAATATTCGATCATAACCAAAGGCGACTGCTCGGTAACCGGAGTGATACCGTAAGTGGGCTGCTCATTGATCGAGTTCAGTAAATCGATCCAGCAAGAGCAAGCGACCGTCAGGTTAAGGAATCCTTTGATTACATTAAATTCAGCTACCGCTGGCTCGTTTCTCAACAAGTACTCACCGATTTCCTGAGCGGTCTGCTCCGGAGATTTCTTCGACATGCGAAGGAATGGGAATACGACTAGGGTCAAGTGCCCCTTGAATTCTTTTTTCGTTTTTTGTAACTGCACTTGGCTAGCGGTGACATCCGCTCCGTACAGCTCTTTGATGCCGGCTATGATAGCCCCGGTAATCTGTTGTTCGATAACCATATTCGTCTAACTATAATTCGGATTTTATTTGTACGCGAAGGTACACAAAAAAAGGATACAATTTGCATCGTATCCTTCTTCTATAGAGAATAATGGTGTTTCTTATTTGATTAGCTCGTTCAATTCAGCACCAGCCTTGAACTTCACGGCCTTGCGAGCTGCGATTTCAATGGTTTCTTTAGTTTTCGGGTTAACACCTTTACGAGCGGCCTTCTCTGACACAGAGAATGAACCGAAGCCAAGTAGAGCGACTTTACCGCCTTCTTTTAATTCGTTAGAAACTGTGTCAACAAAAGCTTCTACTGCCTTTTTAGCATCCACTTTGCTGAGACCTGATTTTTCAGCGACTGCACTAATAAATTCTGATTTGTTCATGATGGTTTGACTGTTAATATATTAAACAAAACTATGATAACCGATAGACGGCTCCAAATGTAGTTTTATTTTGAAATATCACAAAAGAAAAACCTACTTTTTTTACCGATTTACATATGTTTTAGTATTATTATGGGCAAAAACGGCTAAAATATATTTACCTTTGCCGCTAAATTAACGTAGTATATGATGAATCAGACAAATTCGGGGTTCTTGAATAGTATCCCGCCGGTAACGAAAAATCTTATCATTATAAACTTGCTATTTTGGGTAGCCAGCCTTGCACTGCCGAAAGTCGGCGTCGATTTAGTGGATTTATTAGGGCTTCACGTCCCGGGTGCTACCGACTTCAAGGCTTATCAGATCGTTTCTTATATGTTCATGCACGATACCCATTCGTTTGCGCATGTGTTTTTTAATATGTTCGCCGTTTATATGTTCGGCCGGGTATTGGAGAACGTATGGGGCCCCAAACGTTTCTTGATTTTTTACTTCGTGACGGGTATAGGCGCCGGTTTGGTACAAGAGGTGGTATGGTTCTTTAATTTGCGGGATGTGATCTTCGCTAGCCAAGACATGATAAACTTGAATGGAGCCCAGATTATCAGCAAAAGCGAGTTCTTGAATTATTTCGTGACCATTGGCGCTTCGGGTGCCGTATTCGGAATCTTGTTGGCATTCGCGATGATCTTCCCGAATGTTCCTTTGTACTTGATGTTCATACCGATCCCGATTAAAGCCAAATATTTCGTAATATTTTATGGTCTTGCCGAACTATTTATGGGTGTGGCTAGTTTTGGTGGCGATACGGTAGCGCATTTCGCTCATTTGGGGGGCATGTTATTCGGTTATTTCCTAATTCGTTATTGGAAAAAGAAAGATGCAGACAATGGACGGTATTTTTACTAATTTGAAGCGTACGTTTCAGTCGGGTAATATCCTGTCGAAACTGATATATATAAATGTAGGCTTGTTTATCTTGATACGTTTGGCCAGCGTATTGTTTATGCTCTTTAATGTGCAAGGGGTGCCTTTCTTGCAGTATTTGCAGTTGCCGGCTTCTCCTTCCGTCCGTGGACGTTGTTTACTTATATGTTCACTCATTTTGACTTCTTGCATATCTTGTTCAATATGCTTTGGTTGTATTGGTTCGGGGGATTGTTCTTGAATTTTTTCAGTGAGCGGCAGTTGGGAGGCTTGTATATATTGGGAGGTCTTGCGGGTGCGGTATTGTTTGTCCTTGCTTATAATATTTTCCCTTATTTCCAGAACGTGGCCTCTTTTAGCTATTTGATGGGGGCTTCGGCATCTGTTATGGCGATCGTTTTCGCCGTGTCGTTTTACCGGAAGGATTTGGAGATTAATTTATTCTTGATCGGAAGGATCAAATTAATTTATTTGGCTATCTTTACGCTGGTGATCGATTTGTTGGCGATGACTTCTGATAATGCGGGAGGACATATCGCCCATATCGGCGGGGCTTTGTTTGGTATGTGGTTCGCTTCCCGTATTCGTAATGGAAAGGACTTGACCGCTCCAATGAATCGGTTGATCGACTGGTTCGTGAATTTGGGCAAACGGAAACCGAAGATGCGTGTGACTTATAAACGTAGCGAGACGGATTATGAGTATAACGCACGCAAACATCAGGAGTCGGTGGATCTAGATACTATACTGGATAAATTGAAACGTTCCGGTTATGAGAGCCTTTCCGCTGAAGAGAAAAAGCGACTTTTCGACGCCAGTAAGAAATAACAGATACTTATGAAAACTCTACGGATTTTTCTTCAATTCTTATTCGTCGTAGCGAATGTGGTGGCTGTCGTATTGTTGATAGTCTCGGCTTATTCGGATCGGGTGTCTCCTGAGACGAGTATGACGTTATCTTATCTGGGATTAGCCTTTCCTGTCTTATGTGTAGTCAATCTTTGCTTTATTATCTATTGGCTGTTCTTATGGGAATGGAAGTTCTTATTGATCGGCATATTCTCCTTCTTGTTATGTTGGGGTCCCGTGAAACGCTATTTTCCGTTTCACTCGCATAAGGATGTCCCTCGGGAAGAGGTGCTGAAGGTGCTGACTTATAATGTGATGGCTTTTGGATACAAGAATCATACGAAGATAGCTCCGAACAAGATTATCCAATATATCGCTAACTCGGACGCGGATATTGTTTGTTTGCAGGAATATGCCACGGCTAAATCAGAGAAGAGCCTTACTGCCTCTAAGATCTATGATGCGTTGAGCATGTATCCTTATCGTTCCGTATTTTATCAAAGCTCCACGAAATTCCAGAGTTTCGGCATCGCTGTGTTCTCCAAATATCCGCTGTCGAATTCCCGGATGGTGAAATACGATTCGGATTATAACGGCTCTTCCGTGCATGAAGTGAACATCAAGGGAAAGAAGTTGACCTTGATTAATAACCATTTGGAATCGTTTAAACTGACGATGGAGGATCGGACCCGTTATTCATCCCTTATAAAGAGCTTTAGCTCGGATGGGTTGGACGATTTGAAAGGAGCATTCGAGCAAAAGCTAGGACCTGCTTTCCGGATTCGGGCTAAGCAAGCGGAAGCGGTATCAGAAGAGATTAAGAACGCGAAAGGAGATTATGTCTTGGTATGCGGTGACTTTAATGATACGCCTATTTCTTATGCGCACCGTACGATCCAAGGGGATTTGACGGATGCCTTTGCCGAGTCTGGCCGGGGAATGGGTATTACCTATAATCAAAATTTCTTCTGGTTCCGTATCGATAATATCCTGCATTCCCCGAACATGACCTCTATGAATTGTTCCGTGGATAAGGTCGCTTATTCAGACCACTACCCGTTATGGGGTTATCTGAAACTTGAATAAAAGGGTTTCATCACTCGGATTCTGCGTTCTGCGCAGCGTCAAATACGTCGGCGAACAAGTTCTCGACAAAGAAGAAAGTAGCGTTACAGAATAGCTTAGGATCTTTGATCAGCGCTATCGTATTGCTATCCCCATTATTGGCGATCACATCTTCCGCTTTATAGGTCTTGTACTTTTTATCGTTTAGCGGATCATATTGATATATGATATCGCTCGCCTCGATCGTGTATCGGTTGTCGAAGCAGGTGATACGCATTTTATATTTAATGATAGTCTTGTCTGTATCATTCAACAATAATTCAACCTTAGAGCTTACGAAGATGGTCCCTTTGTTCTTGTTCGAGTTTACGTTGGATAAGAAGACATCTTTTCCATAAGATTTCTTAGCCCATGCGTTAATAGCGTTGAATATTTCTAGTTTAGAGGTATTCTCGATCTCTACATCATCGCTATAGCATACCTTCCCGTTTTTCATGGGGGCGCATTCGTCTACCTCGCCTTTATGCCCCTGCGCCATGACTAGCACAGGGAACATCATATATATTAATAATAGAATCTTTTTCATAAATGCAACTCTCTTTATCGTTATTTGATCCATACATTCGTAATCTCGCCGATTAACATCGTTTGCTGTCCTTCGGAGGTCTCGCCTTGTTTACGGCACTCGATAATAATCCATGGCGCATCGGCAGATGTGCCGGGCTTGGAGAAGGATAATCGATATACGTCGTTATTGCCAATCGCTTTATAAGCAGGACTATCTTTGGATATGGAGATTGTACTGATCGTTTTACCGAACATATTGCCTATGCCTTTCCATTCAACGTTTGCGTCGGTCGTATTTCCTTTTACGGCTTTGATCTGTAAAGCGTTGTCCGGTAACATCTGGAGGATCGTGCTAGGTATTTTGTCCGCTTGGAACGCTACGAAACCTTCCATCGGTGCCACAGGTCGTGTTTCCCGTTGCGGAGCGGATACTGGTTCTACCGGTGCGGCTGTCAGCAACTGTGCGCCTAATGCGTTGGCTGCGCTATCGAACGTCTTATCCGCGAAGTCAATCGTGGCCTTACGGAACTTACCGCTGATACGGTTCAATTTCGTCTTGCTCTTATTCAAGGCATACTCGTCCGTGATCCATTCCTCGGCTAGGTATTTCTCCGGCTCGTTCTGGTAAGACACGTTATATTCATATCGGATGCCCGCAAGTTGCAGGGTACAAGCATGTTCCTTACATTCAATGATAATACGGTATTTCATCATCGCCCGATCGAGGGATAAGGCTGTGCTGGAGAATACTATATATTCTTCCCCGATAATGGCGATCTCGCCTTTTGCCTCATTTTGATAAGCTACTCTACTTTCCTTTGTGTTAAAATTTTCTTGTCCCCATTTTAATAGTTGTTGGTAGATTTGTGCCTTGCTTAAAGAGGGGGCATTAATCTCTCGGGTAAAAACGACTTTACCGTCTGCAACCGGAACGGCCCCTGCCAGATAGTGTTGATCCTCTTGCGCGAATAGCAGGGCGGGGATAAATAACAGAGCGAATAATAACTGTTTCATGGTATATTTTCCTTATTATTTTAGCCCCAAAGATATACATTTGCGTTTGAAATAAACTATGAGCGTGACAAATAATTATACTAATTGCTCTTTATCAAAGAAAAAAAGTCTATATTTGCACCCTGTGAAAAAACGAATATAAATAATGTAATAACATAAACCTAAGATTCAGATGCAAAACAAAGGATTTGTAAAGGTCTTCGCGGTGTTACTTACGCTTGTCTGTTTGTTCTATTTGTCGTTCTCGTTCGTGACGCAACATTACAACAGTAAAGCCGCTGAGTATGCGGGTGGAGATCCTGCGAAAGAGAGTGCTTATTTAGACTCACTATCTACTCAGAAGGTATGGTTAGGCTATACGCTTAAGCAATGCCGTGAAATGGAAATTAGTTTAGGTCTTGACTTAAAGGGCGGTATGAATGTTGTCCTTGAGTTGAACGTGGCGGATGTAATCCGTTCGTTGTCTAACAACAACCAAGACGAGAATTTCAACAAGGCGTTGGATTTAGCTTATGCGCATCAAGCGACTAGCCAAAAAGATTTCATCGACCTTTTCGCTGAGGAGTATAAGAAGTTGGATAGCGGCGCACGTCTTTCCGCTATTTTCAGTACATTCGAGTTAAAAGATAAAATCACGCCCCAGAGCTCAGACGCTCAGGTTGTTTCTGTTTTGAAACAAGAGTTGCAAAGTGCGATTGATAACTCATTCAACGTACTGCGTACTCGTATCGACCGTTTCGGTGTGGTTTCTCCGAACATCCAACGTTTGGAGACAGCGGGTCGTATCTTGGTTGAGTTGCCGGGTGTGAAAGAACCGGAACGTGTTCGTAAGTTGCTTCAAGGTAGCGCTAACTTGGAATTCTGGGAAACTTATAAGTTACCGGAAATCTATCAACAATTGGTTGCCGCTGATAATGTATTGGCTACTATCTTAAGTAAGGAGGCTTCCGCTGACTCTGTAGCTACTGCTGCCGATAATGTTGAGAAAATCGCTGATGCCGCTGATGCGAATGTAAGTGAGGCCGATTCTTTATTGGCAGAGCTTGGTCAAGATAATAAAGAGACTGAGGCTAACCAAAGCATGGAAGAGTTCGCTAAGCAACATCCATTATTTGCCTTATTGCAGATTAGTCAGTACAACGGTCAGTTGTCTCCGGGTTCTACGGTAGGTATCGCTCATGCGAAAGATATGGATAAGATCAGCGAATACCTGAGCATGAAACAAGTGAAAGAGGTATTGCCTCGTAACTTGGCTTTAAAATGGGGTGTAAAGGCGATCGATGATAAGGAGCAGTTCTATGAATTATATGCCTTGAAGGTAACGAACCGTGACGGAAGTCCCGCTTTAGGTGGTGACGTAGTAACAGATGCTAACGCTGACTTTATGCAACAAGCCGGTCGTTCAGAGCAAATGGTTAACATGGTTATGAATGCCGAAGGCTCTAAGGCTTGGGCTCGTTTGACGAAAGAGAATATCGGTCGCCAGATCGCTATCGTTTTGGATGAGATGGTTTATTCCGCTCCGAACGTAAACGATGAGATCACGGGAGGTCGTTCACAAATCACCGGTCACTTTACACCGGAAGAGGCGAAGGACTTAGCGAACGTATTGAAATCAGGTAAGATGGCTGCTTCCGTACATATCGTTCAAGAAGACGTCGTTGGTCCGTCATTAGGACAAGAGGCTATCAATGCCGGTGTGATCTCTTTCGTGTTGGCATTGGTGCTGTTGATGATCTATATGTGCGCATTCTATGGATTGGTACCGGGATTGATCGCCGATGGTGCTTTGGTATTGAACATTTTCTTCACGATGGGTATCCTTGCTTCTTTCCAAGCCGTTCTTACCTTGCCGGGTATTGCCGGTATGGTGTTGACGCTAGGTATGGCAGTCGATGCGAACGTATTGATCTATGAGCGTACGAAAGAGGAACTTCGTGCCGGTAAGTCTTTAGGAAAGGCAATTGCCGATGGTTACGGCAATGCGTTTTCCGCTATCTTCGACTCAAACTTGACATCTATCATTACCGGTATCGTATTGTTCTATTTCGGTACAGGTCCTATCCGTGGTTTCGCTACAACGATGATCATCGGTTTGTTCGCTTCCTTCCTTACAGCCGTGTTCTTGACTCGTATCGTTTATGAGGCATTGTTAGCGAAAGATAAATTGAAGAACGTGACATTCACGACTTCTCTGACGAAAGACTTGCTGACAAACCCTAAGATCAATTTCTTGGGTGCTCGCAAGGTCGGTTATTTGATTCCGGCCGCTATTATCGTATTGGGTGCTATTTCTATGATGACGATCGGTTTGAATAACGGTATCGATTTCACGGGTGGACGTAATTACGTGATCCGTTTCAATCAAGAGGTGAAGACTGACGATGTTCGTAATATGCTGGACGCTCAGTTAGACGGTTCTGTTAGTGTTATCCAGATCGGTACAGCAGATCAAGTACGTGTGTCTACCAACTATAAGATCGATGATAACGATCCTACGGTAGATCAAGAGATCGAGAATAAATTGTTTGAGGGCGTGAAATCCTTACTTCCGGAAGGAACTACATTAGATGAGTTCACGACTACTTTCATTCAGAGTTCGCAGAAGGTGGGTCCTAGCATGGCAGACGATATCAAGAATAGCGCTATCTTAGCGGTAATTTTCGCCATGATCTGTATGGCCGCTTATATCCTGCTTCGTTTCCGTGATGTGTCATTCTCTGTTGGTGCGTTCGCCTCTGTTGCTACGACTACATTGTGTATCATTTCTTTCTATACCTTGTTATGGAAGGTTCTTCCGTTCTCAATGGAGGTAGACCAGACGTTTATCGCCGCTATCTTGACGATTATCGGTTACTCTATCAATGATACCGTGGTTGTATTCGACCGTATCCGCGAGACGATCGCTTTGTATCCGAAGCGTGATCGTTATCAAGTGATCAATGATGCGTTGAACTCTACCTTGTGTCGTACATTTAATACATCATTGACTACGTTGGTGGTTGTATTGTGTATCTTCATCTTGGGCGGTAGCACGATCCGAAGCTTTACGTTCGCTATCTTATTAGGTATCATTATCGGTACATACTCTACTTTGTTCGTCGCTACTCCGATCGCTTACGAGTTGCAGAAGAAGAAGATCAATAAGAAAGCTGCTGCTGAGAAAGCCGGAAAATAATATCTTCCTTTAAGGATTTTATGAAGATCCTCTATCTTTCCCGTGTCAACGGAGAGATAGAGGATTTTTTTATGTATTAATTCTTAAGGAGATAAAGTATGAATGAGAATGATTTTGTGGTGGGTGTACTTACGTATATCACCTGCCTGCGTGAGAAAAAGCGTTATTCCACGGCGAAGAGTTATCAAGATGCGTTGAGATCGTTTAAATGTTTTTGTGGCCGGGAAGAGATTCCTTATGCGTATATTAATCGGGATACACTTTTGCGTTATCAATCTTGGCTGTTGGCCAAGGGATGTTCTCGTAACACGGTATCTACTTATATGCGCCGGATTCGTCACATCTATAATTTAGCGGTAGAGGTGGGTGAGGCTGCCTATATCCCTCATTTGTTTAAGAATGTGTTTACGGGGGTTGAGAGTAAACGTAAAAAGGCGTTGCCTTCGGAAAGCCTGCGCTTGCTGATGACAAGCCCAGTGACAGATCCGCAACAGAAGAGGACTCAATCAGCCTTTTGCCTGATGTTTTTGTTTTGCGGGATGGCTTTCGTAGATTTAGCGCATTTGCGAAAGGAGGATATCAAGGAAGGGATCTTGTCTTATTATCGGCAGAAAAGCGGATCCCTTATACAGGTGGAGATCCCAGCGGAGGCACAAGGGCTGCTGAATGAGTTGGCAGCCGATACAACCGAGGATTCGCCCTATCTGTTTCCATTTTTAGAGGGAATGAAGACCGGTGAGGATGCCTACAAGGAATATAATACCGTATTAGGAGGTTTTAACCGCAGATTGAAAACACTGTCGGAATTCATCGGTATTCGTACTCGGGTTACCTCATACACGATTCGTCACTCTTTCGCCACGACCTTGAAGGAGCAAAACGTACCGATTGAGATGATCAGTGAACTGTTAGGGCATAAATCTATCAAGACTACGCAAATATACTTGAAGAGTTTCTCTTTAGAAAAGCTCTCGACCGTAAACAAACTTTGTTTCGAGAGTGTGTATAATTATGCGCCGAAAGTAGGGTGAAGAAAAGTACGCTACTTGGCGAGTAGCGTTCATTTCATGCCGCAAATGTAGTAAAAAATAACATAACACAAGCAAACATTAGGCTTTGTTTGTGTTTCAACCTTGATTCTCTTTAAATCTTCGTTCTTATTTCTGATGTATAGACATGGCAATAGAAACGAAATGGCCTCGTATTCCCGAAATCATCACGTTATCCGAAGTAAATTCTACATACATCATGTAGAGACGGAGCGTGTTCCGTCTCCCACCGCCTGATAGTAACTAAAATACCATTTTAAGGGGATGAAACGGAACACGCTCCGTCTCTACAACTAAGGAATATCCTTTCACTCCTCTTGTTAAGGCTACTCGCCAAGTAGCAGTCAGTTTGGCTACTCGCCAAGTAGCATGAGTATTGAAGGGATGCAAATTTTCAGTAATTCCTTTTTGTTTTCATATAAGTGTTTATTTATCAGGATATTACAATGATATCTTGATAAGGCTCTGAATTATCTTCCTCAATGAATATCATGACAAGTAATAGCTCAGATAGAGTTATGAAGCATATACGCAATCGCCGTAGCCAGGAGGCTGTACGCTGGTACGTATTGACACTTCCTACCGCTGTTGGGGGGACTGATAATATCTATTCGTCAAAAGGATTAGATGCCGAGCTTTCCCGTCGTAAACGTTGTGGGGAACCTTTGTTCGAGTACTTTGCCCCCTCGTATGTCGAGGCTCGCAAGGTGGGAGGCAAGATGGTCAATACGAGGAAGCCTCTTTTATACAACTATGTGTTTATCCATGCTTCGGAGAATGAGATTTTCCGTTTGAAACGTATCATGCCCTTATATAATCTTCTTCCTCGGGTATCCGTGGGCGAACACTCTTATTTTCCTTACCTGTCAGATCATGAGATGGAGACCTTACGCTGGATGGCAGAATCTTATTCCAATGAGCTTCCGGTGTACGTACCGGATAGCGGTCGCTTGCTGAAAGGTGACCGTGTACGTATCACCTCGGGTTCTTTCATGGGGATGGAGGCTGAGGTGGTGGTGCAACCGGGTGGAGGTCATAAGGATGTCATGGTACGTATCCTTGACTGTATGTGGGTTCCTCTATTTGAGGTAAGGCAAGGCGAGTATGAGCTGATCGAGTTGAATACGAAAGGCAAGCATGTTTATACCCATTTGGATAACGATCGTTTATCGGAAGGTATGCACAAGGCGTTGGGGCGTTATTATCTCTCGGGCAAATTGGGAAAGGAAGACGAACTTCTGGTTCGTGAGGTGCTGAAGGGCTATGCTTCCCTTCGTGTGGAGACCGACGTGATGCGTTGCAAGGTTTACTCATTACTCCTTCCGGCCTATAAGCTGTTGGATCAGGAAGAGGAGTTTGAACGCTTGTATTCCACCCTACGCAATATGCTTCCATTGGTTAAGGCAGTGAATTCTCGTGCCTTGCTGCTCGTCACGCTTTACGGCTGCACGAATAGCAACCTGTATTACCGTATGGCGCATGAGCTGGTAGATCCCTGGCGTGATGACCCTTCGCCTAAGAGAAGCAAGGCGTTGTTGATACAGCGTTTACACGATTACGATATTTGGCTAAAACATTAAATAGTAGACTGTCATGAGCAAGGAAAGCGAAACTCCCTCCGGTATCCGTTTGATGCTATTGCTGAAAGAACATTTGAGAGAGATCATGAATCGTGAGTGTGCGAATCAGGCCTCGATCCATTTATATTGTACGGGATCTTATTGGGTTGCGTTCGAACGTTCCGCTTATCAATTGCGTCGTGCCTTTCCGGATAGTGAGATCACGCCGATGCGCCTGTACGCTTATCCTTTTCCGGTTGTCATGGTTTCCGTAACGGATCGATCACTTCGTTTGTATGAACGAAAACATATAGCTAAGCAGAACGGGGCGGATTACAAGTTATTAACTGTACCTGAACTCTCCGCTCCCGCCTACCAAGCGTGGCATACGAGGGAGGTGAAGGGACTCCCTGCGTTAAACTAATCGGAAAACTCGCTCACTACATTAAAACAGGGACAGGATTTCGACGGGTCCAAGTCCCGATGTCCCACGATCAGGGCTTTGGGGAATCGCTGATGCAATTCACGAAGCAAACCCTGTAGGGCTTCTCGTTGGGCTTCCGTTCGGGTATCCATGGGAGTCTTTCCATCGTTGGCGAGTCCTCCGATATAGCAAACCCCGATGCTATGCTGGTTGTGGTTCTTACAGTGAGCGCCCACTTGTTCAAGGGGTCTACCGGTCTCGATCGTACCATCGGTCGGGATAACGAAGTGATATCCGCAGCCATTCCAGCCGAGAGAGCGATGCAGACGGTCGATGTCCATCATCCGTAAAGTGCTGCCCTGCCTATTGGCAGAGCAATGCACGATAATCAGCGTGATGGTTCTCATCCGATCCAACCGCTAGCGGCTCCACCGGCAGCACCGGTGATGACCAGTTCGACAATACGGATAATGTAGAGCAAGACGCTCTTCCAATTTGTTTGTTTCATACTTGTAGTCTTTAAATAAATGAATAAAATAAGCTTCATGGTTTGAGAGCCGTATTTCTCAATGGTAGGATTTAGATCTCATCGGGAGATTCTGAGTCTCCTTTCTTCAACGCGGCCAAGTCCACCGTGTCTTTATTCTCCTTTACCGCCTTCAGCGAGGCGGCTTGGACCGCACGGCTGGTTACCAGGTGGAACTCCGCTTTGGAACGTAGGTTCTCGAAGTCAACTCCCGGGGTGAATAGGAGATTTACCGCTTTGATGTTGTCGCTGGTGAACTCCTTGAGTGTAGCGGCCGGCTCGCAGGTGAGGGAGATGCTAAAGATTCCCAGTTCGCCGAATTGTACCTTGTAGCCGTTCAGCAATTGTTCCACCAGACATGAGCAGGTGTCGCTTACCACTCCTTTTACCGTGCCGCGTGTGAAAACACCGTTGTGATCTGAGATGTGCTTCACGAAATCATCGAAACTCATCACTTTCGTCACTTGGTTCTTGGCATACGCCTGTTCTTTTGCTGTCTCATCCAGTGGACTTTTCCACATGTAAGTTGAATAATTAATCATACTTCTTTTTTTTAAAAGATTAAACTTATTGTTGACAATGCGAAAGTACAACCCCCGGATAGCGAAATCAAATCCGTTGATAACCGTTGACAAACTGTTTACTTTTCATTGACAAACGATTCATATATACCTTATGTCTGATATAACGATTACCATACACGGCGGCAACAACCAGATACTCCCCAACGCCACGGAAGCCATCCAGAACTTCTATGTGGGGGAATATTGCGGGGAGACCTCCTTAGAAGAGGGGGACGGTAGATCCGGTCTCATGCCTGAAACGATCCGTTTTCGTGCCTATATAAATAAAGAAGAGGATCTGGAACGCTATCTTGCGCAGATCGTCGAGTGCCGGACGGTTACCGAGTTGGCCCAAGTCATTCTGGTCATGCAAGAGAACGAGCCGAAAATAACCCCCGAGGAGATGGTCAAAGAGCGTTTCATCCGCCTCTTTCTACCCATCACCCCACGAATCACGAAGGGTAAAAGCGTCAGCAACATCCGTGCCCGTATCAACGATGCATGGAGCAGTCGTCTCAGACACCGTTCAACTGGCCGTTTTTGAGAAGATATACTGCATATGCCCGAGGATATATACTGCGTTAGGCAATTGATATATACTTCATAGGGCAATTCATATATACCTCGTTTTCCAAGGGAAACGAAAAGTGATAACCTTACTGAAAAAATTACGATATGACAGAAAACTATGGGCGGGCGGAACAAGCACGTTCCGTCTTCCATATCTACGGTTGTAATGTGCAGATCCTGCCCAATGCAACCCATGCGATCCAAATCATCCACCAGGGTGATGGTACGATCTTGCGGACGGAAAGCTGTATTACGCCCGCCGCTTCGGGACGCCACGAGTCACAGGCACCGCCGTTGGGAAAAGTTAGGGCATTGAATATAAAACAAACAAAATACAAATGATGGATTTTCATAAGGGTAGATGGCGATTGGCCTTAGGCCGTCTGGTGAATTTGCGGTATATCAACCGTTGGATCATTTTTAGCGCGGACCTTTTCGTCTCGCTCTCCGTGTCGTTGCTGGGCGTACTAGGAATGTTCTCCATTCTGCATATACGTATAGGAGAGTCTGATGTGCTGAAAGTAGGCCTCTCCTCATTTGTGGCCAGTATCGTTTCGTTCTTGCTGTTCAAAGCATATCATGGGGTTATTCGTCATTCCACGCTGCGTGGCTTGTGGCGGATCGGTGGTGCTGCGATCGGCAAGTCGCTCTTGATGTTCCTGCTGCTTTGGCTGTTGAAAGCCCGTTTCAGCCCTTCTATCTATTGGTTGGGTGGAATCATGGACAGTACGTTGACGATCGTGATGTTGGTCACGTTGCGTGTCTTCGTGATCAATGTCTATAACAGCGTCCTCCTGCAACTCGGCAAGAAACGCAAGCGGGTACTGGTCTTTGGCACGGAGGAGGAGAGCGTGATGATCGCCACATCGGCGAACCGTCAGGTATTCATGCAGAATTATAGCATCATGGGCTTCCTTTCCTTTGGCAATTCCAAGAAAAGCATCCGGATCGCGGAGTTACCGGTCTACCAGATCGAGAACGTGGAGGATCTGTATCGCTTGATCCCTCGCAACAGCTTGGATGGCGTTCTCTTCCCCAATATAAAGGTTGCCCATCAGGAGCGTGACCGTTTGATCCGTTATTGCGAGCAGGCCTCCTTGAAGACGTTGGTAGTCCCGGAGATGGAGGAGCTACGTGGAGGTGAGGCGAAACGTTCCGTCCGAGAGATCCGTATCGAGGATTTGCTAGGTCGTGAGGAGATCCATATCAATCTGGATGAGATCGGCAATCTGTTGGAAGGGAAGACCGTGCTTGTCACGGGAGCCGCCGGCAGTATCGGTAGCGAGATCTGTCGCCAGCTGGCTCATTTCCCGATTAAGAAGCTGGTTTGTTTCGACTCCGCCGAGACTCCGATGCATAATCTCCGTCTGGAATTGGAAGAGAAATACAAGGGACTGAACTTTGTCCCGGTGATCGGCGATGTCCGTAGCCCGGACCGTGTGGATTATGTGTTCCGCAACTGGCACCCCCAAGTGGTGTTCCATGCGGCGGCCTACAAGCATGTCCCCTTGATGGAAGAGAACCCCTGCGAGGCGATCCGAACAAACGTGTTCGGTACTCGTGTGATGGCGGATGCCGCTGTAAGCTATGGTGTGGAGAAATTTGTGATGATCAGTACGGATAAGGCGGTGAACCCCACGAACATCATGGGCTGTAGCAAGCGCTTGGCCGAGATCTATGTACAGAGTTTGAGCCTTGCGATCGAGCGAGGAGAGGTGAAAGGCGAGACGCGTTTCATTACGACCCGTTTTGGAAACGTATTGGGTAGCAACGGTTCGGTTATCCCCCGTTTCCGGGAACAAATCGCTCAGGGAGGTCCAGTGACGGTCACCCATCCCGATATCATCCGTTACTTTATGACCATCCCGGAGGCTTGCCGTCTGGTATTAGAGGCCGGTACAATGGGCAAGGGCGGTGAGATCTTTATCTTCGATATGGGAGAGCCGGTGAAGATTGCGGATTTGGCGAAGCGCATGATTGAACTGTCCGGGTTGCAGGTAGACAAGGATATCGAGATTAAGTATACTGGTCTCCGCCCCGGCGAGAAACTATATGAGGAGCTATTGAACAACAAGGAGAATACGAAAGAGACTCCTCACGAGAAGATTCGGGTGGCAGCTGTACGCAAGTACGATTATAAGAACGTAGTAGAACATATCAATGTATTAACTGAATTGTCCCTCCGTGTTCAGATATTCTCGATGGTGAGGGAGATGAAAGCCTTCGTGCCTGAGTTCAAGAGCCAGAACTCTCGGTTTGAGGAGTTGGATTGAGGAAGGAAAAATGACTGCTTACGAGAATTTAGAGCAGATTGAGCATGTCAGAGCGAAGAAAATCTGAAGTGAATAAATATATAAATAGTTAATAATAAGCAGAAAAGTAGAAGAATGATTTGTCCTTTTCAAAATAGTGAGTACTTTTGTTCCATATAATATGGAGGTAATGTTATGGCACAGTTGATTTTGGAAGTTGAGGACAATGCGCAGCTTCTTGATTTGAAGAGAGCTGTGGAGATGTTTCGTGGGGTGATAAGCGTGACAGTGAAAAAAGAAACCGCTTCGATCCCTAACAAAAAAACGATAGAAGCTATCAAGGAGGCCAAGCGAGGAAACTTCGCTGGAGAATTGGACGTTTCATCGAAAGAGACCTTGAAATCTTCTATCATGGCGTTATGAAACGCATTGTATTTACTAAAAAGGCTAAAAAGGACATAAAGCGTCTACAAGGCGATTCAAAAAAGATAGACCTTTTGACTGATTTGCTATTTAAACTCGCAAATAACGAGGTGCTTGATTCTACTTATCATGTCCACGAATTAAAAGGTGAATATGCGGGATGCCTTGAATGCCACATACAGGGAGATTTCCTTCTTGTGTGGATTGATGATGACGCAATAAAAATAATCAGGGTAGGAAGCCATTCGGAACTTGCATCAACCGCTATGACAGTTGCTTGGATGACATAGAGGGGAAGGTTTATACGCAGGATATTTTCAGGAGGGATTAAATAGATGGGGCTCTCAAGTGCTTGCGGGAACAACGTATTGCAAGGGTGTCCAAATTGAGACTCTCCGGATTTAATCCCCGATAAGATCTCATTGGCCGGTGGCCAATGGCTAAAATCAGGATTTATTTTTAACAGAACGCAGTTCAGGGCACGGTAAAGAGTCCTTTCAAAGGAGTGTACCCTAATTTGAGTGTTTGCTGTTATATAACAGTTCTGATAGTTGTATTATGTATAGTATTTATAATTAATTTTGTCACAGATAATCTGTGACGACATAACAATGGCAACATTTAAGGAAATAGAGGCATACTATCGAAGTTTGGATGACGCTTATAAGAGTGGACAAGAATCTAATCGTTTCAATACGGATCGTTCCCATAACGCTACGATTTTTCGTTTTATGCTTGATAAATCAGAACATATCTACATGTTTTGTGGGGAATTGTCGGTTTTGCGACATAGTTTTGCCAAATATGTAAAAGAAGATTGTGGACCAGCTGATGGCGAAAAAGTTATGCGACGCATGTATGATAGTCTCGCTTGTTTTTTGTCGGATGAGAAAAAGACACTCCATATTATTTTGGAGAACGATATATCATCAGATCATAAAGGTCATTTTGTAGACGATCTTGTTACAAAAGAATTGTTTATGAAAGCTTTGAAAAAGGGGCAAATCGAACTCAATGCATTAGGGGACAATTTGACTTCAAAAGAAGGCTTGTCTCATTTTACTTATACAGATACGCAAATTGTCCGGATAGAGCAAGATAAAGTAGAACATTCAGCCATTTGTACAATGAACGATGCTCGCTATTATCACCAGATAAAAACAATCTATAGCAATTTAAGCCGATTTGCAGTTCCTGTACAATTGGTATGATATAAAGATGGAATCGATTTTTTTAGGAGATAGCCAAACCTTTTTAGGAACGATCGCGACCCTTACAATCCTATGTGTTTTTTCAGAACAGGATAGTAGTAATTTTATTGTTTCGGTTTTGAAAGGGATCCGAGAGCGGATTGAAAAACAGATTAGGCAGTTAAAAGAGAATACAAGCATGGAGTTGCCGGATTCAATACAATTGCTACAGTATTTTCTTGGTAATGCGAATGTGGAAAGTGAACTGAATAACAAGGGAGTTCAAATCTTGCGTGAAATCTCCGTTAAGGAAAATGAATTGAAAGTGCAATACACGATGAACGTGGAGTTCAAGAAGGATGAACTTTTTGAGCAGATAAAAAAGTCGGAGGAGCAATTCTTGGCTCCGTTGTATTCCTTCCTTTTTTGTCTTGTAATCTTTGTGTTTGATGAATTATTGCGTGTCCATTTTGTCGGTAAAGAGTGGCTCGTTTCCGGAATGGCACTGTTCACGTTTTATTCTTATTTGTTTTGGTTGATTATCTGGATAAAGTTTTTTGTAATACATCGAGCTGGGTATAAAAAGCGAGAAAAAACATTCATTCCAGAGCGGCTGATGAAGAGATGGAATGAGATCTCCTTACTGGTGAGGGATTGGGGATGTAGTAAAAGTTTCACCTTACGGTTGGCCTGTTTTTTGCTATTCTTTGTAGTATGCTTTCTATTGGCGGCTCATTGCAATTCTAAAATTTCGATGTTTATTCTGGTTGTCGGTCTGTCTATCCCGGTTCTTATCAAGGGATATTCGAGGGTAAATTGCTTTTTTGATGAAGAGGATTATTCCCATTTGTTTTTGGTAGGGCATTTTGTCGCTATATTTATTTTGTCATTTCTTTTGGCGATTGTGATTCATTTATTTGTGGATTACGATCATTCTTTTAAATCCTTATTGATTCCTTATGAGAATTTTTTATGGATGAAATATTCCGTATTATGTTTTGCGTTGCTTAACGGTATTGTGTTTCCATTCCTTTTCCCATTCTTATGCTACAATTCTTTGTATATACATGCGAAGAAGACAGCAAGGATGACCAAGAGGGAGCAGGATGAATTTGTTAATAGTTTAACACCCCGACTGAAAGATTTTTGTGAAAGCATCCTATCTTCAAAATCTGCAGGAAGTAAAGAGGAAGAAATAAGCGTTTTTGAAAGGCATTATCAAGAATATACGGATTTGAAAGGTGTTAAAATTGTGGATTTTTGTCGGAAGAAAGGCATTGATGTGGTGGCTTTTAGAGAATATCGCAGGAAACGTTTAAATGATTAGTGAAATTTAAGAGCCAAAAAGTATTTTATATCTAAACCACATACACCTTCGCTGCGAAAAAACATAGGAAACACGCATGGCGGCGAATAATTAGGACGATTTTATTTTCAGCATCCGGTGGAGTCGTTGCCCCAAGGCGTGTCCGTTCAGTCTTTTTTGTAAAAGGAATAAGGTTTCTTTTGGGATCTTTCCAAAGTGCTATACATTGGCCGGTAAACGACCATTATAGCGTAAGGTACTATTCTGTATATCTTCGCCTCCGCATCAAGACATAATTTGTAATGGAGACGAAAGAATATTTTGAGAAAGTGATGCAAGACTACAATCAGCATCGTAATGGTCGCAGTTTGCGAAAATACTGCAAGGAAGAAGGAATTGACTATGATTGGCCCATTGAGTATAAAAAGAATTATCCACTGCGCAAGGAAGAAGCTTTTTCTGAAGCTTCCGGATTCATTTCTCTCTCTTTGGATGCAAAGATAATTCCTTCCGTATGGCAAGTTTCCCATTTGGTTTTGTCTGGTCCAAATGGGGACTTGGTTGAGATAAAGAGCAATAACTTGCTGGTAGCCCAGAGTTGCTTCGTAAAATGTCCGTAAGCAGTCAAAAAGTGGCTATTAATAGAAAGGAATATCTTCGCCGGGAACAAATTTTTATAATCAAGTATAGCAGTGAAGATCTTGAAAGGTTTTACTTTCAGTACTAGACGGAGGCCTTGCCTCGTGGGGAATCCCTCCAATCGTTTTGTGTTAAGAACAAGTTCCTTATAATATTTTCAGAAATGGTATCAAGGATACTCGGAAAAAAGTAGTTACAGTTCAGATTGATGGTGCTCCTGGGATTAGCCATTCGGAAAAACAAAGAGTAGTGATCAACCTCAGCCATACCAAAAAGCGGTAATGACGCTCCAGTTCGTATATGGATTGACATCCGTGTCTGCAATGGCTTACATTTATCCCAAAAGAATTTAAGCTACTAGGATTTAGTTCGTATGGTAGATAAATTGGAGGGTTTATGCTGAGTGTTACCTCAAGAGATAAAAGATCCATCCAAGAAAGAGCGTGATTTATCCAATCGTCCCGATGGGTATAAAACGATGGGAGTGTCCGGAGAAGCGATAGAGCATCCATCAGATTTGACAAAGATTCCCGGTCGTATTCTAAAAACACATTACGTAACTGGCTTAAGAAAGGCAAAAAATATCTGGATGATCTGGTTTGTGTATTGAAGTCTATAGCCTTGGAAAAGGATTCGATAGTGAACTGCGATGAGACCTGGTGCAAGGTGCATAAATATGATTATTATAAGAAGTGTTATATCTGGGTGCAACAGTAAAGCTTCATGGCGATTCTATCTGGAACTTCATCGGAACACGGGTGCAGGGATTATGTTAATATGGTTCCTGGCAAAATCACTTTGGCTACTGGCCAATGTTAAATTCAAAACTAATTAATTAACAAAACTCGGTTTAGGGCACAGAAAAGTGCCCTTTCAAAAGAGTATGCCCTAAATAGAGTGCTTACTAATAGAAAAATAGAATGAAAGCTTGTTTTATGGGGTTGGGCTATATTGGCCTGCCCACTGCAATTATTGCCGCTAAACACGGAATTCAGATTATTGGAGTTGATATTAATCCTAAGGTTGTAGAAATGACTAATCAAGGAAAGTTACATATCATTGAGCCGGGCATGGAGGAGATGCTCCAAGAAGTTGTGGCCTCTGGTCAGTTGAAGGCTTCTACTACTCCGGAAGTGAGTGATGCCTATTTCATGGTTGTGCCTACTCCTTTCAAGGGAAATCATGAACCCGATGTTTCTTATGTGGAGGCTGCTACACGTGCCGTGATTCCTTTGTTGAAAGAGGGGGATTTATATGTTATAGAATCTACATCACCAGTGGGAACTACAGATAAGATGGCGGAGCTGATTTTTGAGTTGCGTCCGGAGTTAAGAGATAAAATCTATATAGCTTATTGTCCGGAACGTGTATTACCGGGAAATGTCATTTATGAACTGGTCCATAACGATCGTGTCATTGGTGGGATCAACCCTGAGTCGACGGAGAAAGCGATCGGGTTTTATAGCCAGTTTGTCAAAGGAACCCTGCACAAGACAAATGCTAAAACGGCGGAAATGTGTAAGCTGACTGAGAATTCTTCTCGTGATGTGCAGATAGCCTTTGCTAATGAGCTTTCTCTGATTTGTGATAAGGCGGGAATCAATGTCTGGGAGTTGATAAGTTTGGCGAACAAACATCCTCGTGTGAATATCCTTCAACCTGGATGCGGTGTGGGAGGCCATTGTATTGCAGTAGATCCTTATTTCATCACGGCAGAATTCCCTATGGAATCCAAGATAATATCTACTGCTCGAGAAATCAATAATTATAAAGCATTCTGGTGTGCTGAAAAAGTACAAAATGCTATGCTTAAATTTGAGTTGGAACATCATCGCAAACCCTCTGTTGCCATGATGGGATTGGCTTTCAAACCTGATATTGATGATTTGCGTGAAGCGCCTGCTAAATATATCACTACGAAAGTGATGCAAAGTTGTAACAATGCGGATATATTGGTTGTAGAGCCTAATGTGCAAACACATAATGTATTTAAACTTACAGATTATAAAGAGGCTTATGAGAAAGCGGACATAGTCGTTTTTCTGGTTGCCCATTCGGTATTTAAAACTTTGCCTTATAATGACCGGAAGGTAATTCTTGACTTTTGCGGAATCTATAAAAATGATTAATCGTTGTAGCATGAAGAAAGTAATGTTGGTTTTCGGGACTCGTCCCGAAGCTATAAAAATGGCTCCTTTAGTAAAGGAATTTCAGAAATATCCCCAAGAGTTCAAAACAATCGTATGTGTCACTGGGCAGCATCGTGAGATGCTTGATCAGGTATTGCGTATATTTGAAATCACTCCGGATTATGATTTGAACATAATGAAACAGGGGCAGGATTTATACGACGTGACAGCCCGTGTTTTGACGGGTATGCGTGATGTGTTGAAGGATGCGCAACCGGATGTTGTTTTGGTTCATGGTGATACAACTACATCTACCGCTTCGGCTTTGGCTGCTTTCTATCAACAGATTCCTGTAGGCCATGTAGAAGCAGGGCTTCGTACTCATGATATTTATAGTCCTTGGCCAGAAGAGATGAATAGGTTGATAACAGGTCGTATTGCCACTTACCATTTTTCTCCAACGCCGTTAAGCAAGCAGAATCTGTTGAATGAAGGAGTAAAAGCCACTTCTATTATCGTAACTGGTAATACGGTGATAGATGCGCTCTACATGGTTATAGATAAGATAAAGAAAGATGAGAAACTTGATGGAGAGTTGGAAGGAATTTTGCGTACTTCCGGTTATGATGTTAATCGTTTGCAGGGGGGAAAGAAATTGGTTTTGATAACAGGACATCGGCGTGAGAATTTCGGTGACGGATTTATTTCTATGTGTAAGGCTATTCAGACTCTTACAAAGCGATATCCGGATGTTGACTTTGTTTATCCGATGCATCTAAATCCCAATGTTCGTAAACCTATTCATGAAGTGTTTGGCGAAGATTTGTCCAATTTGGGGAATATGTTTTTCATTGAGCCTTTGGAATATCTTTCTTTTGTTTATTTAATGGAGAAATCGACTATTGTCTTGACTGATAGTGGTGGCATTCAAGAAGAGGCTCCAGGACTTGGTAAGCCTGTACTTGTGATGCGTGATACAACAGAACGTCCGGAAGCTTTAGAAGCTGGTACGGTGAAATTGGTAGGAACAGATTATGATAAGATTGTAAATGAGGTTTCTGCTTTGTTGGGTGATAAAGTGCGTTATGAGGAAATGAGTAAGGCTGTGAATCCTTATGGGGATGGAATGGCATGCGGAAGAATAATATCTTTCTTATAAAGTTCAGTATGCGGAAGAGATAATTTGTCAGAGGAACTTCCTGCATACGAAGGAAGTCCAGAGTCGTATGCACAGTCTTGTAAATGTCCCCACTTCGGAGGAGTACTCTCCCCCGAAGTGTACTGATGGATAAGGTTGGCAATTAGCTGAAGAACTTTGGGAATCAGACGCCTCCTTGCAGGTGAGCAGAATGGCTCGTTGTTCTTTGGAAGTAACCGGATGGCGAATGTGTTTGCTTCCTATTATACATTAATATCCATTTGTCGTGCTAACGGCATAGTCGTCCTTTAATATTTGAAGAATTTTTCCGTGAAGTGATTAAAGGTTGTAAAGATTATGAGAACTTGCTGCCGATAATCATTGAGATTGCTGTTGATAAACGTTAAAAACAAATCCAGCTTTTGAATTTTTTAAGAGGAATGTTTCCCAATGGCTTTCACTATGAGGTATGTCAAAATTGGATGCTAACTATCCAGGACCTTAATTAAGAGCTATGTTCGAATTATAGGACTTAAGTCTAAATGTTTATGGAAGATTTATTAATAGTTTCTAATGCTGATTTAATATGGGTAAAGCGTTATGTGGAAAATGTTGTGATTCCTCTTGGTTTATCTGTTAAAATAGTTTCAACTTACAATATAAAATATAGTCAATTTTATAAAGAATGTGGAATAGATGTTGAAACACTTATTCAAGGGAAATACTACCAAAATATCCCTTACATAAGGATGAAGTTTGCTAACAGAAAACTTAGAAATATTTTATTAAGTACAAGAGCTAATTTTGTGAATTTCTTTTTTGTGTCAGATAACATTATAGATATATTATCTGATATAAATTTAAGAAGCAATATAATATTAACATATTTAGGAAGTGATTTGCTGAGAAGATGTAAAAAGTACCATAAAAAGGAATTGTGTGCAATGACAAAATCGTCCAATATAATTGTTATGACGGAAGATATGTTTGATGTTGTTTCAAAAGATAGCAAGATGCTAACTGAAAAAATATCTGTTATAGATATGGGAGTAAGTGCTATTAATGAAATAGATAATCTTCGGGATAATAATGTAAGTTGTAAACTAAAAATTCTTGGAAGAGACAATATAAATAAAAAGATTGTAACAATTGGCTATAATGCTATTCCTCAGCAACAACATATTAAAGTAATTGAATCCTTAATGAAGTTAGATGTTGTTGATAAACAAAAGATACATCTAATAGTCCCTCTTACATATGGAAGGAAAGATATACAGTATATTGAAAATGTTAAGGTCATTCTTTCTAAGAGCGGTTTTACATATACTATTTTAGAACAATTCATGAATGATAAAGAAATCGCGGAATTATGTTTGGCAACTGATTATTTTATAAATGCTCAGACAACAGATGCATTTTCGTCTTCTATGATAGAGCATTTATACTCTAATTCAGTTGTTATAAATGCATCCTGGTTAAGCTATAAACCATTAATTGTAATGGGTATTGATTGTGCGACTTTTCACGATTTTAATGAACTTCCCAATTTGATTTTTAAATTAGAAAAGACTGATATAGATATAAATATACTAAAAGAATATTGCAGTTGGGATACGTGTATGAATAAATGGAAGAAAATTTATAACAATGAATGGTAATTTGTTTTTTTGCGATAAGTTTAGTAGACAGAATCGTGTTCCTTTAAGTTTAATGTATATTACCAATCATCCAGAAATTGCAAAGATTGCAGAAAAATCTGGTGTAGACAGAATATGGATTGATCTTGAAACGATAGGTAAGGAGCAGCGTCAGTTCAATATGAATACAGTAAAGTCTGACCATGTCCTTTCCGATATACCGATAATTAGAAATGTCCTTTCTAAATCAAAATTACTTGTAAGAATTAATCCATTATATGATGGTTCGAAAAAAGAAATAGATAAAGTAGTAGATGGAGGAGCTGATATTATCATGTTGCCGTGGTTTCACACTCAAGATGAAGCTAAAAAATTTGTCGATTTAGTTGATGGTCGTGCAAAAACTATATTACTAGTAGAAACCACTAATGCAGAGAAAAATATAAAAGAAATATTAGCAACCTCAGGAGCAGATGAAATACATATTGGATTGAATGATTTACATTTGGAGTACAAAATGACTTTTATGTTTGAATTATTAATAAATGGTGCTATAGATAGGATGCTCAAAATTATTCATGATTCCTCTCAAATACATTATGGATTTGGAGGAATAGCTCGTTTGGATGAGGGGATGCTACCTGCAAGATTGATAATAGCGGAACATTATAGGATGGGAAGCCAAATGGCAATATTATCTAGAAGTTTTTATGATTCATGGGTATCACAAGATATAGATGAGATAGAAGCTGTGTTTAGACACGGCGTAAGCGAGATAAGGGAGTATGAAGAAAGATTAAAAGAAAAGGAAGATTCTTTTTTTATCGAAAATCACAATAAAGTGGTAAATATTGTTAAAGAAATAGTGAATCGGAAAAGAGCAAAATAATGAATACTTTATATAATAGTGATAAACTTCTTCAGTATGAAGTCTTATCAAAATTAACAGAATATTACGGAGATGCTTTTTATGTGCTTCATAAAGAACAATTTGTAAATAATTTTAACGAGTTGAAAAATGTGTTTCAAGATTATTATCCCCAATTTAATATAGCTTATTCCTATAAGACTAATTATATTCCACGTTTATGTCAAATAATAAATGAATTAGGTGGTCTTGCTGAGGTTGTTTCAGATATGGAGATGCAGCTAGCGCTAAAAATAGGTGTGCCTCCATGCAATATCATATTCAATGGACCTTATAAATCACCTGCCGCAGTTGAAAAATTATTATTACTAGGTGGTGTTGTTAATATTGATTCTATTGAGGAAATTGATGTTTTAAATAAAATATTGACTAATAATCCACAAACAGTTCTTAATGTTGGTATTAGAGTTAATTTCGCTATTAATGATAATGTGTTGTCTCGATTCGGATTTGATATTGATACTGTTGAGTTCAAGAAGGCGTTATATTTCTTAACAAATACAGATGGTATACATTTTACTGGATTTCATGTACATATAGCAGCAAGATCTCTTGAGACATGGAGACCACGAGCTGAAGGAATGTTAAAATTGATTCAAGAGTTAAATATCAAACCTGAAAGAATTGACATTGGTGGTGGATTATTTGGCAAGATGTCAGATGATTTCAAGGGACAATTTACAGATTATATTCCAACATATAGTGAATATGCCAAAGAAGTAGCAACTGTATTTGCAGATTTTTATTCAAGTGTTACCAATGATGAGAAGCCTCTATTGCTGATTGAACCGGGAAGTGCCCTTGTTGGGGATTGTATGTCTATCATTAGCAGAGTTAAAAGTGTTAAAACCGTACAATCTCAAAGTATTGCAACACTTTTATGTAGCTGTTATAATATCAATGTTGGAACTAAAAATCCTCCTTTAACGATTGTTCCTTGCGATAGTAAAAATCGAAAAGAGTATTCGAATTTAAATTTTGCCGGTTTTACATGCATTGAGTCAGACTATTTATATAAAAATTATTCTGGTAAACTTGCAGTAGGAGATTATGTTATAATTAGTAATATAGGATCATATTCAATAGTTTTTAAACCACCATTTATCCTTCCAAATTTTCCAGTTATTGCGTTTGATGATAGTTGTGAAGAAGGTATTGATTTGATTAAGAGACAAGAAACTTTTTCAGATGTTTTTCAAACTTATAAGTTTTAATGAAGTTATGGCAAAGTATAGTGTTGAGAATAGATTGATATGGCTTAATGGAGAAATTGTTCATGTAAATGATGCTAGAATAAATGTATTATCTCCTACATCACAATTTGGATTAAATGTTTTTGAAGGTATCCCTTGTTTTTGGAACGAAGAGAAAAGAGAACTATATGCGTTTCGGTTAAATGATCATTATGTAAGACTGATGAGGTCGGCTAGATTATTGCATATTAATTGCTCTTATTCGATAAATGAAATATCTAGAGCTTTAAAGGATGTAATAAAGGCTAATGAATATCAGGAGGATTTATCGGTAAGGCAAACTTTGTTCGTTGAAGGTTTTGGTTCATGGGCGTCGAAAGAACCAACGGGGATGTTTGTTGCTCCGATTCCTAAAAAAATGACGTCGTTAGAATATAATAAAATAGGATTGAATTGTTGTACAAGTTCATGGAGAAGAATAAATGATGTTTCACTTTCTCCAAGAATTAAGTGTGGAGCGAACTATATTAATAGTCGAATGGCTCAATTGGAGGCTTTAAGAAATGGATATGATACAGCTATATTGATGAATGAATTTGGTAAGATTGCGGAGGGACCAGGATCTTGCTTTTTTTTAATTAGAGATAATAAGCTTGTTACCCCTTTAATTACGGATTCTGTCCTTGAAAGTATAACGAGAGATACTGTTATACAAATAGCAAAGGAAATGGGGATTTGTGTTGAGGAACGAACAATAGAAAGAACCGAATTGTACATGTGTGACGGTGCTTTCCTTTGTGGTTCTTCTATGGGGATAACTCCAATTTATAGTATTGACAAATGTGGAATTAATGGAGATTCTGATATAATAAAGGAAATACATAAGAAATATTTTTCTATTGTTAGGGGTACTGGAGAACATAGAGAATGGCTCACTGTTGTTAACTCTAAATATTAGTCAATTAAATTATTATCATGAGAACATTTGGTTTTACTGTGATATTAGGTAAATCTTACAATTGTAATAATATATCTGCTGATTCGATTATTACGTATGACGATATAAGATGTTTTAAACATATGATTGATAAATTTGAAAAAGATAAAGTGTTTTCGAATGATAATAATTATATTGTTATTGTTGATGGTGTAATTCTTAATAAGAATGTTTTAATTACGAGGATGGGAGGAAATACTTGGCTTGATACAATAATAAAACTTTATATAGAAAAAGGGGAGTTGTTTTTTGATGAATTTAGAGGGTCTTTTTGCGGATTATTGTATGATAAGTCTAGTAATAAAACCATTATTTTCTCTGATCATATCGGTACTAAATATATATATTATTCTCAATTGGAAAATGTAATTATATTTTCAACAATTATTGATTTTATATATGGCTTTCTAAAGCTTAATAATGTAAAATATAATCTATCAGTGGAATCTGCTTATTTGTTACTTACATATGGGTTTATGTTAGAAGGACGTACCTTGTGTGATAAAGTATTTAAACTTAAACCAGGATATTATCTTTTAGTACAAGATGGGAAAATTTCAGAAAAAAGATATTGTTTATTGAATAATGAGCCGGATTATTCAATGTCTGAAAATGAAGCTATTGAGTTGTGTGATTCAGAATTTAGAAGAGTAATAATATCACAATTCGAAAAAGATAAAGAATATGGATACAAACATTTAGTTGCATTAAGCGGTGGATTAGATTCTAGAATGACATCATGGGTAGCTCACGAACTAGGATATGCAGAACAATTAAATTATACTTTCTCCCAAAGCGACTATTTGGATGAATCCGTGCCAAAACAAATTGCACGGGATTTAAAACATGAATGGATTTTTAAATTTCTAGATAATGGATTGTGGCTGAAAGATATAGAAAATATCACAAAAATTACAGGTGGTAATGTGTTGTATTATGGTTTAGCGCATAATGGAAGCTTTTTAGAGAATTTGAATCTAGAGAAGTATGGTATTATTCATTCAGGACAATTGGGAGATGTAATTTTTGGAACCTGGTATGAATCGCCCAATCCTCAAGCCCAGTTCCATTTAGGGAATGGAGCATATTCTTGTACCTATTTAGATAAAATTAGTAATATATCAATTGAGAAATTTGATAATCAAGAAATTTCTAAATTTTATCATAGGGGATTTTGTGGTACTAATAATGGACAATTAATAGATATGATTTATTCAGAAACTTGCTCTCCATTTATGGATTGGGATTTAATGAATAAAGTTTTACACATCCCTGCAAATTATAGATATAATCATAAACTATATAAGAAATGGATTATAACTAAGTATCCTAAGGCTGCAGATTATATATGGGAAACTATAAAAGCTTCTATTAAAGAACCAATGATTAATATTGCTAACCGTCGTATACCTATTAGGATACTTCCAGGGAAAATATTTGATTTATTAAAAAATAAAATAGGAAAGCAACCAACCAATAAGCATATGAACCCTATCGGGTATTATTTTGCATCTAACAAAGATTTAGAAGTATTTATAAATAATATACTATGTCAATATGGTTTAATTAATGATATAGAATTGGCGAATGTTATAAGAAAAATTGTTATATCGGGGACGCCTATAGAGAAGATACAGGCATCATCGCTCATGTGTGCTATAAAAATGTATTTTTCATAAGAAGATATAAATGGTAGAGATACAATCATCTAAAGATTTGAAAACAGCAACAATTGTGGGAGGTGTGAAATGGACAACATTTTCAATGATAGTTTCTTCCCTAGTACAAATTTTAAAGATAGTAGTACTTACTAGATTTTTGTCTACAGAGGATTATGGGCTTATGGCAATCATACTTCTCGTTTTAGGGTTTACTAGTTTGTTTTCAGAGTTAGGAATGGGAGTAGCTCTTATGCATAAGCAAAATGTTACACAAAATGATTTCTCTAGCTTATATTGGAGTTTCTCATTACTCTCTATTGTATTATATATAATATTATGTTTGTGTACACCATTAGTGGCTCAGTATTATGCACAACCAATTTTGAACAAATTAATACCTTTGATGGGATTAGAATTAGTCATAGTTGCTTCTGGTAAGTTATATGGTACTCTACGAGAAAAATGTTTTGATTTTCGTTTTATGTCCATTCTTACAAGCATAGCAGTGATAACTTCACTTATTATATCTGTTGTGTTGGCCATAACCGGATTTGGGGTATATAGTCTTATTTATTCAGCTCTTTTACAATCCGCAATATTGCATATTGGTAGTCTAATAACAACTTTTAAAAAAGCCCCATTACTTTTTCATTTTTCTTTTCAAGAGGTAAAACCTTTCTTGAAGATAGGACTTTATCAGTCAGGGGCTGGTATTTTGGATTATTTTTCAGGTAAATTTGATATTCTTCTTATCGGAAGACTATTTGGAATGGAAACATTAGGTATTTATAGTTTGGCTAAGGATTTGATTATTAGGTTGTTCTCTTTGGTGAATTCTGTTGTTAATAGAGTTGCATTTCCAACTTTTGCAAAAATGCAAGACAATAGAGATACTTTAATCATGTGGTTTGGTAGATTACAATCCGTTTTAGCATATATAATTTTTCCAATATATTGTTTTATCCTTTTGTATTCGCACTCTATTGTATTGATATTATATGATGAATCATTTGTAGGAGTAGCTAATTTATTATCTTTATTGACTATATATGGGGCTTTCGCATCTTTAGTGAATTTTTCTTCGGTTATTACAGGTGCATTAGGACGAACTGATATGTCTTTTATATGGACAATTATTCAATTTGTAATTATGCCTATATGCGTTTATTTATCAAGTCAATTCTCAATAGTTATATTAAGTATAACAGTTTCATGTTTATCAGTAGTTAATCTTATTTTATATTGGCGACTAATATTTAAGAAAATAGTAGATGTTTCTTTATCAAAATACATATATCCACTAACAAAACCTGTTATTATTACAATAATAACAGGTTTTGTTTTATCAATTGTATCATATTTTTGTCATGTAACTATTCCTATATTAAAATTGTTGATTTATGGCTCTGTTTTTTGCATAGTTTATGTGATTAATCTATTTATATTTGATAAAAATAGCTTCTATTCTATTTTGAAGTTGTTAAATCGTAAAGCTGGATAAATATTTATTTTGTTGAAAGCACGATGATTTATATTTGTATCGTTGTATCGTTAATATTCTGTATTGTAAAATACGATATATATTCTTCTAGTCAATATAAGAATACTGTTTTCAAAGTAGTATTCTTTGTTTTATGGTTTCTTGCTGCTTTTAGATATAGGATTGGGAATGATACGGCTGATTACATGTATGAATACACGCATTCTTTAGCTATTTCTGATTGCTCTTGGGAAGATATATTAGGTAATATTAATAGGCGTCCTGGATGGAATATCTTAATTGGAGTATGTAAACAGATAGGAAGTGATTATGTGATATTTCAGTTGTTTCATTCGACTTTTATTAATTATTCTATATATCATTTTATAAAAAGATATTCTAAGATGATATATGTAAGTGCTTTTATCTATTTCGTTTTGTTTTATGCTAATTTGTGTTTTGATGCTATGAGAGAAGCTTTGGCTGTTGCAGTTTTTTTATGGTCTATAAATTCATTTACTAAGAATAAATGGGTGAAGTATTATTTTATTGCATGCATTGCATCATTGTTTCATATTAGCTCTATAATCATATTTATATTACCATTAGTTAAGATCTTGAAACCTACTAAAACTTTACTGATTTGTTCTTTTGTTATCTTTTGCGTACTATTATCTTTATATCCATTTATTAATGAATACCTATTATATTTACAAATTTGGGGAAATGTTGGTGATTTTGGCTCTAAAGCAACAAATTATCTTTCTAATGAAAACTATCAATTTAGTGGTACAATATTGTCGATTATAAAGGCTTTAATTTCAGGTGTTTTGGTGTCTCTGTTTTTTGTTTATTATTACTGCATGAGGAGAAATGATAGCTATGATTGGATAATACAAATAAATTTAGTTTATATTTTGTTGAATATATTAAATGTGGGTGCTCCGTTGTTCTATCGTTTCCAAAGTTATTTGTGTATAATATATGTCATACTAATATCAAATTGCTGTTATTATTTATTGTATGAGAAAAAACTATGTTTATTAACTAGGCAGTTTTCAATATTTGTAGTTTTAATATGTATATCATATTATCCAATAAAGCGATATTTTATGCCATTCCCACCTAAGCCTGAAATTTTGAATTATCGCTTATACAGTCCATATAGTACAGTCTTTTTTAAAGATGTAGATATGGTTAGAGAATCAATGAGGGACCATCCAGAAATTAAGTAATTGAATATAAATATGAAATCTATTCTTGTATTATTAATTGGTGATATTAAGTACGATGGAAGAGTACAAAAAGAAATTTATACACTTCAAAAAGCTGGCCATCATGTTACGTTAGTTGTATCTTCTTTTAATACGAATGACAGTCTTGATAATTATGATTTTGATATAATTGAGTTAAGAAGTGAATATAGTTCCTTTGCTATAGGAAGACTGTTTAGTGCTATATCATATTATAGGCAAATACATAAGATAATAAAAACTGTATCTCCCAATATTATACATTGTAACGACTTGAATACATTGTTGTATATTGGCGGAATATCAAGGAGTATAGAGGTTGTGTATGATGCGCATGAGTTATATTTAGAAGGAAGGACTGGATTAATAAAATGGTTTTGGGATAAAGTTGAAAAAACTTTAATTTACAGAACTAAAGCTGTTATTGTTCCTCAAATTGACCGTTTATATTATATGTCATTTCGTTACAAATTACCTATATATCATTATCATTTGGTTGAGAATTTTCCAATGAAAACAAATAATCTTACTAGGACATATTTTAAAAATGTATTTGGTCTTGATACTGGAAATAGAACAGTGATTAGTTATATTGGAGCTATTACAAAAGAGCGAGAGTTGTTACCATTGATTGAATCTATGACTTTGATAGATAATGCGGTTTTATTTATAATAGGTAAAGGGAATAAAGAATACGAATTGCAACTTAATAATTTTATAGAAAAAAATAAGTTACAAGACATAGTTAAAATTTATCCTCCTATTCCTCATAATGAAGTTTTATACGCAATTAATTCTTCGCATATTGGTGTATGTTTTTATAATGACAAAAATTTTAATTCTTATTTCTGTGCTAGTAATAAGTTGTATGAATATTTAGATTTAGGTGTTAAAGTTTTAACTAATTATACAGCAGGTGTAGCGCATGTTGTACATAATGGAGAAAATGGATATTGTTGTAGAATAATAAATAAAGAAAATATAGCTGAAGGATTGAAGGTTTTGCTTAATATGCAATCCATTGTTAGAGCAAATTATTATTGGGAAAATCAAGTAAATACTTTTTTGAAAATATACGAATAGCATTTGGGGGATGATTAATTTCAATTATGCCCATTAAATGAATTATAATGCAAGTTTAAGGATAGAACTTAATTTGAGATTTAGAATTATGGCATTACAGAATTGTTGTAAAATAGAACTTTGGGGAACATATCCTCCTCCTATTGGTGGAGTTTCGATACATGTATATAGATTGATTCATAATCTGCATAAATTAGATTCTTCTATAATATTGCGCAATTTTGGGAACTCTCTTCCTGCTTCGAATGTTCCTTATGTGAAACAGGTGTCTTATAGATGGTTAGAATTTTTTCTTTTACTTTTTAGAAAGAAGAGAGTGATTCATTTACATTCAAATAATCTATTAGCATTTGCTTTGTTTATTTTATTGGGAAGAAGGCATAAGGTTGGTGTTACATTGCATAACCAAAATTTGATAAAAGAAACCTCTTTTATCAGAAAGAAAATTATTCAGAACTTTCTTCGAAAAGCGGATTTTGTTGTTTTGAATGATGATAATTATATGTTGAGATTATGTTCGCATTTTCATTGTTTAAAAAATAATTTTTATGTATTGCCTGCTTTTTTGCCTCCAGATGAATCTGAATATTTGGGATTGGGTGAGGATATACTGTCTTTTAGAAAACAGCATGTTTTTTTACTTTCAGCAAATGCTTATAAACTACGTTATGAAAATGGTATTGATATATATGGCTTTGATTTGTTGATACAATTAGTGAAATCATTGAAGGAAAAGGGTATAAATGTAGGACTTATATTTTGCTTACCTATGATTGGAGATATGGCATATTATCAAGAGTGCCTTTCTTTGATAAAAGAAATGAATATTGAAGATAATATTTTAATTGTTCAAAAAGAAATTCCTAATGGATTTGAAGTTTGGAAGTTGTCGGATTTGTTTATTAGGCCTACATTTACTGATATAGAAGGTATTTCGGTTAAGGAAGCCTTGTATTGTGGTACTCCAGCTATTGCAAGTGATGTTTGTAAGAGGCCTAATGAAACTATTTTATTCAAAAATAGAAATTATAGAGATTTAGAAGAAAAAGTGTTGAATTTTTATAATAGTTATACTGTCTCTCGAAAGAAAAATCTAATTATTGATAATCAAACTGTTGAATGTTTATTGAGAATATATGAAAAATGTAAATACATATTGTGAAATTAGACGTAATTATATTTCTTGCGAAAATAATTTTGATTTGATTAGGCTTTTAGCTGCATTACAAGTATTGTTGGGACATGGAATAAATCATTTACAAATACTAGGGTATGAGCATATATTGAATGCTATATCTTTCTTTCATGGAGTTATAATATTTTTTGTGATAAGTGGTTTCTTGATAACTCGTTCATATATTACAAAGAAATATCAAAAAAATAGGGGGGGGATAGTGCAATATTGCAATATATTAAAAATAGATGTTTTCGGATTTTTCCAGCATTGTGGTTTGCATTTATCCTAGCAGTAGTTTTATTGTTGTATTTTGGAATTATTCATTTCTCTTCTTTTTTTAATTTTGATTTGTGGAAATGGATTTTAGGTCAAATAACAATATTTCAATATTATACACCTGATGTTCTGAGGAGTTTTGGAGTTGGTACTCCGAACGGTAGTTTATGGACGATTCCTGTGGAACTGGAATTTTATATTTTACTACCTTTATTTTTTCTTTTCCTTAAGAGCATTTCAATAAATACGAAATTTCTGGTATTGTTCTTGTTCTCTGTTATGTTCAATTTTTTGTGGACAAATGACAGTAAGAGTGAGGAAAGTATATTAGATAAACTTATTGGAGTTTCGGTTTTTCCATATTTATATGCTTTTCTTTTTGGAGGGATGATGTATTTGAATTGGGATAAAATAAAATTTTTTGTTGAGGGGAAGGTGGGCTATTGGTGCTTAACTTATTGTGTATATTGTTATTTTTTTAATATATCACCTGGCTATCATTTAGAAGATGGGACTACTTTGTTTGCAAATTTATTGTTAGGTGTATTAACGATTAGTGCAGCTTTTTCAGTAACGTCATTAGCTAAAATCTTACATGGTAATGATATTTCGTATGGTATATATATTTATCATATGCTGGTGGTGAATGTATTTGTGCAAATGGGATTTGTAGGTAGTATTTTTTATTTGTTATTAGTATTAGTTGTAACAGTTATTATATCAACTATTTCTTGGGAATTTATAGAGAAGAAAGCATTATTATTGAAATATAAATCATGAAACAAATCATTCAAGATATGAAATCAGGGAGAACTGTACTTGAAGAAGTACCAGTTCCACAAGTAAGATCAGGCTATGTTTTAGTTAAAACATCCTGTTCTTTAGTGTCTTTAGGTACAGAACGTATGCTTGTTGAGTTCGGAAAGGCAAATTTAATAGATAAAGCTCGTCAACAGCCGGATAAGGTAAAGCAAGTGCTTGACAAAATAAAGACGGATGGGCTACAGCCTACATTAGAAGCAGTTTTTAATAAATTGGGTCAACCATTGCCTTTGGGGTATTGTAATTCCGGTGTGGTGGTTGCTGTAGGAAACGGGGTTACAGAATTTAAAGTGGGTGATCGCGTAGCATCTAATGGACAACATGCCGAGTATGTTTGTGTCCCTAAAAATTTGGTAGCTAAAATACCAGATAATGTTTCAAATGAAGAAGCAGCTTTTACTGTAATCGGTTCTATTGGTTTACAAGGTATTCGTTTGCTGAATCCGCAGTTGGGAGAGACTGTTGTTGTGGTTGGGTTGGGTTTGATTGGATTAATAGCGGCTCAGTTGTTGAAAGCAAATGGATGCAAGGTGATAGGTATTGATTTTGATGAAGAAAAAGTAGAATTGGCTCGCACTAAGGGAGTGATAGGTATAAATCCTGCAAAAGGCACTGATCCTGTAAAGTATGTACTTGAAGAAACGGCTTCACATGGAGCTGATGCTGTACTGATAACAGCTTCGACTAAAACAGATGAAGTGATTCATCAAGTTGCTGAGATGTCAAGAAAAAGAGGACGTATCGTTCTTGTTGGTGTGATAGGGTTGGATATTCGGAGAGATGATTTTTATAAAAAAGAATTGTCATTTCAAGTTTCTTGTTCATACGGTCCGGGACGTTATGATGAAGATTATGAAAACAAAGGAATAGATTATCCGTTGCCTTTTGTGCGTTGGACTGAAAAAAGAAACTTTGAAACAATTTTACAGGCAATATCCATGGGGAATATTGATGTGAAATCATTGATCACTGAAGAAGTTGACTTGAACGATTATGAAAAGATATACGGAGACATGCGTAAACATGGTTCCATAGCTTCCATCTTGAAATATCCTGTTGATGCAAAGCAAAATACGGTAGTTGATGTTACTTCTGCTAAATTCTCTGCAACAAAGGGACAGATAGGTATTATTGGTGCTGGAAATTTCACATCGGCAACCATGCTTCCTGCTTTGATGAAAGCCGGAGCACATATCCGATATATTGCAAGTGCGCAAGGGCTGTCAGCTAAAGTTTTAGCCCGAAAGGCAGGTGCGATGAAGGCTACTTCTGATTACAAGGAAATGTTGAAGGATGAGGCGGTAGATTTGGTAATGATTACCACTCGGCATAATCTTCATGCTTCAATGGTATTGGATACATTACGAGCCGGAAAGCATGTATTTGTGGAAAAACCTTTGTGTCTCAATCAGATGGAATTGGATGAGATAACAGAAACTTACAAAGAGGCACAAAAGAAAGGAATAACATTGACGGTGGGATACAATCGGCGCTTTTCACCCTTTGCAGTGAAAATGAAACAACTTGCAGGAGATGGAGTGAAGAATATAGTCGCAACGATGAATGCAGGATTTATTCCACCTGAAGTATGGGTGCATGATTTGAAAGTAGGAGGCGGGCGCATCATTGGCGAAGCCTGCCATTTTATTGACTTGTGTTCGTTCTTTACAGGATGTAAGGTCGTTTCAGTATGTATGAATGCAATGGGGGAAAATCCGGAAGAGAATACGGATAACGCAAGCATTCTGTTAAGATATGAAGATGGCTCGAATGCTGTGATAAACTATTTTGCCAATGGAAGTAAATCCTATTCGAAAGAAAGAGTGGAAATCTATACGCAGGAAAAGACATTGGTCCTTGATAATTGGAGAGAATTAAAGGGATACGGTTGCAAGGGATTTTCTAAAATGAAGAAGGGCATGGATAAAGGACATACGACCCAATTCGCTTTATTGAATGATAGAATGATAAGGGGGGGGGAGGCTTTGATTCCGTTTGATTCCATTGCCAATACAACTAAAGCATCGTTTGCTTGCATTGATAGCTTGAAACAGAACAAGTGGATTGAAGTAGAATAATTCAGTGTCCTTTTATGAATAAATATCTTCTTTATTTTCAGTTACTGCGTAACATGGGGATGAAGTACTTTGCGTTTCGTGTTCAGTATGAAATACGTCGTAAGGGGGGAATGTTGAAGAAAGTGTATCCGGTTTCTTTGGAGAATAAGAAGTACTTGTCATTGGTTGAGTGGAGAAGTCATGCAATGCCTTTTTTCTTTTCAAATAGAGATAATGTAAGATCCACTAACACTGATATCACTTTGCTTTCAGAAAAGGTGAATCGTATGTTATGTGGTGAATTTTGCTTTTTTTCATCCCATTGGTACAATCTTGGTATGGATTATGATTGGATGACAAATCCTGATACGAATTATAAATATGATTCTAAAGTGCATTGGACAGAAATAGAGGATATTGTAGCTGAAGCAGGAGATATAAAATATGTATGGGAAAAATCTCGTTTTTCTTTTCTTTATGATATAATCCGTTATGACCAAGAATCCGGGGAAAATCATGCGGCTTTTGTGTTTTCTCAAATTAAGGACTGGATTTATAAAAACCCATTGAATTGTGGGCCGAATTATAAATGTAGTCAGGAAATCTCTTTGCGTGTTTTGAATTGGGTATTTGCCCTTTATTATTATAAAGATTCGGCCGAATTGACAGAAGATATTTTCAAGTTAATCATTCAATCTGTTTATGGGCAGATGAAGCATGTACGTACAAATATAAACTTTTCTCGGATTGCTGTTCGTAATAATCATGCGATAACGGAAACATTGGCGTTGTATTTGGTCGGTATGCTGTTTCCTCAATTTCCGGAAGCTAAAGATTGGAAAAAGAATGGAAAGAGATGGTTTGAAGAGGAAATAAAATATCAGGTGGCAAAAGATGGCACTTATTTGCAGTTCAGTATGAACTATCATCGGGTGGTGGTTCAGCTTTTGACATGGGCCATTACGCTGGCAGATAGAAATGGGGAATTATTTTGTAAGGAAGTGTATGAACGTGCTTATCGGTCTGTGAATTTTTTGTATCAATGTCAAGATGATTCAACCGGTTGGTTGCCCAATTACGGTTCAAATGATGGAGCTTTGTTTTTTAAACTGAACGATTGCGATTATCGTGACTATCGCCCTCAACTGGATGCTTTGCATTATTTACTTACTTCCGAACATCTGTATGATTGCTCTTATGAAGATAAGGAATGGTATTTATGTGAGTGGAAGTCAAATCGACAAATGTATCCACCGATAAAAAAACAGTGGGGATGCATCTCTTTTGAGACGGGGGGATATTATTGTATTCGTGAAAAGGATACTTTTTCTTTTATCAGATGCGGAAAATATAAAGATCGGCCTGCGCATGCGGATAATTTGCATTTGGATATTTGGTATCAGGGAGAAAACTTGTTATTTGATGGAGGCAGTTACAAATATAATACAACAGAGAAGTTGCTTCGGTATTTTATGGGTACTGAATCTCATAATACAATAATGCTTGATGGACATGATCAGATGTTGAAAGGCTCCCGATTTATTTGGTATAATTGGTCGCAGGCAGAAGTAGGCTCATTGAAAGAGACAGAGGATGCTTACATATTCGAAGGGGCGGTTTCCTGTTTTACTTATCTGAATAAAAAAATGAAACATTATAGAAGAATTGTAAAATGGAAAAATGTATGTAGGTGGGAGATAGAGGATTATATGGATGGTAAGCCGAAAGGTATGAATATGCGCCAATTATGGCATACAAATAAGGACAACATTCGTTTGGAATCAAATGGTGAGACAGTTGATACAAAACAATTGTGTTCTGATTATTATGGACAAATGTCTGAGTGTAGACAGGTTGAATTTCAAACTAAAAATAATTCGATAATAACAACTCTTCAAATTATATAAATGAAAGTACTTTATTTCCATCAACATTTTACTATTCCCACTCAGGCAGGGGGAACGCGATCTTATGAATTGGCAAAGCATCTGATTGCCAAAGGCCATTCTGTTTGTATGGTTTGTGGAGAAACTGCAAAGTTGGATTTGCCGAAAACGAAGATGAAAAATGTCCATAGGGGAATGGTGGACGGTATAGATGTGATTCAGATAGCTCTGCCATATTCTAATAAAGATGGTATTGCCAAAAGGGCATGGACTTTTGTGAAATTTGGATGGAAGGGTATTCAAATAGCATTGAAAGAAGATTATGATTTGTTGTTTGCCACTTCCACTCCTTTGACTGCCGGTGTGCCGGGCATAGTGATGAAGTTGTTCCGGAAAAAGAAATTTATCTTTGAAGTTCGTGATTTGTGGCCTGAATTGCCTAAGGCTTTGGGGATGAAGAATCCTTTCTTGCTGTGGGGAATGAGTGTTTTAGAGTGGCTAAGTTATCATTGTGCGGATGCATGCGTGGGCCTTTCTCCCGGAATTTGTGAAGGAATTAAAAGAAGAAGCCAATTAGGTAAGCGTATTGCTATGATACCTAACGGTTGTGACTTGGAAATATTCAAGCCGTCTTCACGTGTGAATCTTTCGTTAGAAGGAATTTCTGCTACGGATAAAGTAGCTGTGTTTACAGGTGCGCATGGTATTGCCAATGGTTTGGATGCTGTGTTGGATGCTGCTTCTGTATTGAAGAAAAAGGGGAGAAAGGATATTGTTTTGGCTTTTATTGGTGATGGTAAAATGAAACCACATTTGATGAAACGGGCTCAAATGGAGCAATTGGATAATTGCCGCTTTTATGATCCGATGCCTAAGAAAGAATTAAATAAAATAGTAGCATCAGCAGATTTGGGTCTGATGGTATTATCTGATGTTCCGGCATTTTATTATGGAACTTCACCAAATAAATTTTTTGATTATATTTCTTCTGGATTAGCTGTACTCAATAATTATCCGGGGTGGCTTGCTGATATGATTCAAGAAAACAAGTTGGGTTTGGTTGTTGCTCCTAATAATGCAAATGCTTTTGCCGAAGGCTTGATGAAATTGATGGACAATGATACATACAGAGCTGAATGTGGGCAAAGGGCCAGGGTATTTGCTGAAACTAATTTTTCAAGAAAGTCATTAGCGAATAGGTTTGTTACATTTTTGGAAGAAGTGTCTTCATTGAAATAAAATATGTTTTTCTTTGTTTATGGGTGGCCTTATACCCTTAAATGAAAACCGGCGAATTAGTCGGTAAGCTGTCAAAAAATGGCTATTAATAGAAAGGAATATCTTCGCAGCCAACCAATTTATAGAATTATGTATAGGTATCCTATAACATCTTTCAAAAGGTTATGTCCTAAATAGAGTGTTTACATAATCAATAAATATGTATAAATTCTTTTTTAAGAGGATGATTGACTTCATTCTCGTGTTTGTAGTGTTGGCTATTACTTGGCCAATACTGTTGTTAATTACCGTATGGCTTCATTTTGCCAATAAGGGAGCCGGTGCATTTTTCTTACAGGAGCGTCCGGGTAAGAATGGTAAGATCTTCAAGGTAATTAAGTTCAAGACCATGACGGATGAGCGGGATGCGGATGGGAGATTGTTGCCTGACGCTGATCGGTTGACGAAGGTAGGGAAGTTTGTCCGTTCCACCTCGATCGACGAATTACCGCAATTGTTTAATGTATTGAAAGGAGATATGGCCTTGATAGGTCCGAGACCGTTATTGGTACAGTATCTACCTTTGTATAGTAAGGAACAGGCTCGTCGGCATGAGGTACGTCCTGGTATTACGGGTTGGGCACAGTGTAACGGCCGCAATGCGATCAGCTGGACGAGGAGGTTCGAGTTGGATGTTTGGTATGTGGATCATTGTTCGTTCCTGTTGGATCTGAGAATCTTATTCATCACCTTGAAAAAGGTCTTTGTGCGTGAAGGTATCTCACAAGAGGGACAGGCGACGATGGAGTTTTTTACAGGAAATAATTAAATCAAGATATGTATTTGTATGGCGCAAGTGGTCACGCTAAAGTGATCATCGACATTTTGTGTGCGCAAGGTTCGCAAGTGGAGGGATTGATTGATGACAACTCTGAGATAAGGGAACTTCATGGATACCCAGTCTTTCACGGGAGGTCTGATCTATTTCCTCTAATTATCAGTATAGGAGACAACCGTATTCGTCGCATGATTAGCTTGCGTTTGCAAGGGGCATTTGGAAAAGCCATTCATCCATCTGCGATCATATCTCCTTCGTCTATGATTGATGAGGGAACAGTTATCATGCAAGGTGTAGTTGTGCAAGTGGATGTACGAATAGGTAAGCATTGCATTATTAATACGGGAGCTTCTGTTGACCATGATTCAGTGATTGGGGATTATGTACATATCTCGCCCCATTCAACACTTTGTGGGAATGTAAAGGTCGGTGAAGGTACATGGATCGGAGCGGGAACAACCATAATTCCCGGTGTTACCATAGGGCGTTGGTGTGTGATTGGGGCCGGTTCTGTTATTACAAAAGATGTTCCAGACGGTATGTTGGCTTTGGGAAATAGATGTGAGGTCATGAAATCGTTGGATATAAATAAGTTAATAAATATTAACGGGGGGGGGGTAGAGTACCTTATTGAACCTATACGATCGGCACTGGAGTGTGTCAGTTCAATATCCCAAAAAGAAAAAAGGAACATTCTCATTACATCCGCAGGGAAACGGGTTGCGTTGGTCAATATCTTTAAAGCGGCGTTGAACAGGCGTGATCGGGCATGGAAGGTCTTTACAACGGATATGAACCCGAAGATGGCTCCCGCCGGTATTGTTTCAGACAACTGCTTTAAAGTTCCTAGAGTGACAGATGAAGGCTACATGGATATATTGCTTACCCTCTGTATTGAGAACGGGATAGGCTTGGTGATACCTACCATAGACACGGAGTTGGTTTTGTTGGCGAAATATAAATCATTATTTGCGGAACATGGTATTATCGTGTCTGTTCCGGAAAGTTCTTTTGTGCAAACTTGCCGGGATAAAAGGAATACGGGGGAATATCTGACAAGATTGGGAATTCGTGTACCTGATCCGGTTGATAAACATCATCCTACATTTCCTTTGTTTGCGAAGCCATACGATGGTTCGCTGTCACAAGATCTGCATATTGTGAAAAGTGCGGAAGAACTTACTCCGGAAATATTGAATAATCCTAAATTGATCTTTATGGAGTATATAGACAAGAAGGAATACAAAGAGTTCACGGTGGATATGTACTATGGAAAAGATAACCGGGTGAAAGCAATCGTGCCAAGAGAGAGGATAGAGATTCGAGCCGGAGAAATCAATAAGGGACGGACTCGAAAGAATTTCTTGGTGGATTTTCTTAAGGAACGAATGAATTATTTGCCGGGGGTAATAGGATGTATCTGTATCCAACTCTTTTATAGAGAAACTGATAATGATGTGGTAGGGATAGAGATCAATCCCCGGTTTGGTGGGGGGTATCCCTTGTCTTATCATGCGAAAGCGGATTTCGCTGAGTATTTGCTCAAAGAGTATTATGAAGGGTATGAGATTGATTATACGGCTGATTGGTTGGATAACACGTTGATGCTACGTTATGATTCGGAAGTGATAACCTATGGATAAGGTTGTGGTTTTTGATTTGGATGATACACTCTACAAAGAGATTGATTATCTAAGATCCGCTTATCGGGAGATCGCTTTGTGGATAGAATCTTTCTTTGGTAAGAAGGATATTCTTCCTTTCATGCAGGAATGTTATAATCAAGATAAGGATGTTTTTGGAAGCCTTAACCTATGCTACGGATTGGATATTCCGATAGATATTTATTTGTATAAATATAGGACGCATATACCATCTATCGTGTTATCGGAAGAGGTGGAGAATATGTTATCGGTTCTTAAAAGGCAGGGATGTGTCATCGGTTTGATTACGGATGGCAGGAAAATTACTCAGTGGAATAAAATTCATAGTTTAGGGTTAGAACGATATATTGATAAAGAGGATTGTATCATATCCGAGGAGTTTGGCTATGCCAAACCCTCTCAAGAAGGATACTTGTATTTTCAGCATAAATATCCTCATGCGGAATATTATTATATAGGAGATAATGTGACAAAAGATTTTGTCGCTCCCAATCGGTTAGGGTGGACTACCGTGTGTTTGAAAGATGATGGTCGGAATGTCCATAAGCAGATGGAGGTTGTCGGAGAATTGAAGGCCAAATATATGATTGAAAATTGGAGTATGTTGATTGATCTAATAGTTTTTTTGATAAGTGATTAAAAATCAGAATAATCAATGGATAAACGAATTTATCTTTGCCTTGCTCACATGAGCGGCAAAGAACAAATGTATATCAAAGAGGCCTTTGATACGAACTGGGTCGTGCCTCTAGGTCCGAACGTGAATGGATTTGAGAAAGATCTGGAGGAATTCGTGGGTGAAGGTAAACATGTGGTGGCTCTGTCTGCCGGTACTGCCGCAGTGCATTTGGCGTTGCTTGCCTGTGGCGTGAAGCCGGGGGATGAGGTGCTGGTACAGAGCTTTACCTTCTGTGCTTCCTCGCATCCGATCATGTATTTGGGAGCTACGCCTGTATTCGTGGATTCGGAGGTGGATACTTGGAATATGGATCCTGTGTTGTTGGAAGAGGCTATTAAAGATCGTATCGAGAAGACGGGAAAAACACCGAAAGCGATTGTACCGGTGGCCTTATATGGGATGCCTTATAAGGTGGATGAGATTATGGCGGTCGCTGATCGGTATGGGATTCCGGTCATAGAGGATGCGGCGGAGGGTTTTGGCTCTCGCTATGATGGACGTATGTTGGGTACGTTTGGAAAATATGGGGTGCTGTCGTTCAATGGGAATAAGATGATTACGACCAGTGGTGGTGGTGCGTTGATTTGTCCGGACGGGGAGGCTAAGCAGGAGATCATGTTCTACGCTACGCAGGCTCGGGAGGCTTATCCTTATTACCAGCATGAGCGGATCGGGTATAATTATCGGATGTCGAATATTTGTGCGGGTATCGGGCGTGGTCAGATGACGGTGGCTGATGCTCATGTGGCTCATCATAAGCATACGTGTGATTTATACCGGGAACTGTTGAAGGATATGAGAGGGATCACCTTGCATGAGAATCCTTCCGGTCGTTTTGATAGTAATTATTGGTTGAATACGATTGTCTTGGATCCTTTATTGAGGGTGAAAGGGCAGGAGGATGCTTATCAAGCAACGGTACAAGGTGCTGTTGGTGGTGCGGGCGGTGTGACTCACGCGGCGGTTAACGCACATACGGATTGCGAGCCGAATGCCAATGTCGAGGCGATGCGTGTGGGACTTGACGCAATGGGTATAGAATCTCGCCCTTTGTGGAAGCCGATGCATAAGCAACCTGTTTATAAGGATTGCCCGGCTTACGTGAATGGGGTGAGCGAATCTTTGTTTAAGGTTGGGTTGTGCCTGCCTTCCGGCCCGTATGTAACGGATCGGGATATTGAGTATATCGTTGGAGGTATAAGGGGCTTGATTGAGCGTTGATTTTAACAGCTATTCCATGAGTTAAATTCGTTTTACTGTGTAGGCCTAAGTAGAGGCTAATCATAAAGATTTTATTTTTGTTACGAGGAGGGTGTGTCATTTTGATGCACCTTTTTTTGTGTTTGGTAGAAAGTTGCAAGTTGAACAATGTGGACGCTTTGTTCTTGCCATGTGACTATGTTCGTCGTTATGGAGACGGCAAGGATGCTGAGATAACAAAGCCGTCTCAAACAGCCGCTTAATTGTTAAAGAATAAGAAATCTGAATTTTGTTCAGAAAAACTGGTATGGTTAACCTGTTGATAAATACTGGGTACGCTGTATTGGTGGTTCACGCTTGCAAAAAAAGTAGACTAAATACTGTATTATAATCAATAATGATTATATTTGTTTCTGTAAAAGAAAAAGATTATGGATACAACGGTGAAAATAGCGGATAGTTATATAAATTTATTGTCTTCGTTTAGCGATGAGATAAAGTTGCGTGTCATTCGTAAGCTTTCAGAGAGCCTTTTGAGGGGTAAAAAGAAAGAGACATCCATACAAGATTCGTTTGGCGCTTGGGATGATGACAAAAGTGCAGAAGAGATTATTGCTGAAATTAATAAAGCACGTGTTTTGGGAACGCGATCTATTGAATCTTTTGACGAATGAGGCGTTATCTTTTAGATACCAACATATGTATCTTCTATATGAAAGGGAAATTTCATTTAAATGAGAAGATTGATGATAAAATGAAGCGATATTGCTTTATTTCTGAAATTACTATTGCCGAACTTCTATATGGAGCTACTTGCTCAAATCGAAAGGATAAAATGTTGAAAGAGGTAGAATCTTTTATCTCGCAGTTTACAGTTTTACCAATTTACGGTTCTTTGCTTATGTTCGCTGAACTAAAAAGCACATTGAGATCTCAAGGACTTTTAATAGATGATTTTGATTTGTTGATTGGAGCTTCTGCCGTAGCAAATGATTTGATTTTAGTTACAGAAAATGTAAAGCACCTAGAACGTATTCCTCATCTTAAAATAGAGAATTGGATTGATAGAGCGAAGATTTAATTGATAATCTATTCATTTAATTAAAGTTACTTCATGATAGGAAAGATATAATGGAGCAAGTAGCTATTGCTGCTCGAGAAAGTTCACTTAGAGCGGAGATGGAACTGAAACGAAGAATGCAGGAAGTGAGAGAAAAACTGAAGATATATAGATCGAACGAATCTAAATAGTGATTTGTAATGAAAGAGAAACGCCCTACACTTTGTATTGTTGCTGGTCCTAATGGATCAGGAAAAACTTCTACTACTGAACAATTATAATTATGCCCCCGTCTTTCTTTCCCTTAGGGAGGATGAGAGAGACAGGGGCTTTTTTATGCTTCTAAACATGGAATGATAATTGGTTGGGATTTGGATAATCGCTAACTTGTCGGCGCTGAATCCGTGAAATTCCTTGCAGATTGTAAGCACCTACTAAATCATTCACGTTATGGAAATACATCTTGATAACTATTTGCCGGAATATCCTTCCTTCGTTTCCGGTATTCGCCGTGCTCCCGATCGCGGCTATTCGCTTACGCCCGCTCAAACAGAAACGGCATTGATGAACGCGCTTCGTTACATCCCTGTTGAATTACATGAGAAGCTAGCTCCTGAGTTCATGGAGGAATTATTGACCCGGGGACGGATCTATGGTTATCGCTACCGTCCGCAGGGAGACCTGAAAGCGAAGCCTATCTCTGAATATAAAGGTAAATGTATCGAGGGAAAGGCCTTTCAAGTAATGATCGATAATAACCTCTGCTTTGATATCGCTTTGTACCCTTATGAGTTAGTTACGTATGGCGAGACTGGGCAGGTCTGCCAGAATTGGATGCAATATCGTTTGATTAAGAAGTATTTGGAGGAGCTGACCGAGGAGCAGACCTTGGTGATTGAATCTGGGCATCCTCTGGGATTGTTTCATTCTAAGCCGGATGCCCCACGGGTGATTATCACGAACTCCATGATGGTGGGAATGTTCGATAACCAAAAGGATTGGCATGTCGCCGCCCAGATGGGAGTCGCTAATTATGGACAGATGACGGCCGGAGGTTGGATGTATATCGGCCCGCAAGGTATCGTACACGGTACGTTTAATACCTTGTTGAATGCCGGACGTAAGAAATTAGGGATTCCACAAGATAAGGATTTGCGAGGCTATCTGTTTGTATCTTCCGGTTTAGGAGGAATGAGTGGCGCTCAACCTAAAGCCGCCGTGATTGCCGGTGCTGCCAGTATAATCGCCGAGGTAGACGCTTCCCGTATCGAGACACGCCGATGCCAAGGATGGGTCCAGCATGTGACGGATGATATGGGGAAAGCTTTCTCCTTAGCCAACGAGGCGATTCGTAAGAAAGAACCGATCTCTATCGCTTTTCATGGTAATATTGTGGATTTATTGGAATATGCCGATAAACAGGGGCTTTCCATCGACCTTTTGAGTGATCAGACCTCGTGTCATGCGGTCTATGAAGGTGGCTATTGTCCGGTAGGCGTGACGTTTGAGGAACGTACGGAATTATTGGCTCATCACCGGGAAGACTTTTGTGCTTTGGTCGATAAAACGTTGAAGAGACATTTCGAGGTGATCAAGCGTCTGGTTGCCCGGGGTACCTATTTCTTTGACTATGGGAACTCCTTCATGAAAGCGATCTATGATGCCGGTGTACATGAGATTTCCCGTAACGGTGTGGATGAGAAAGATGGTTTTATATGGCCTTCTTATGTGGAAGATATCATGGGGCCGGAATTATTTGATTATGGGTACGGTCCTTTCCGCTGGGTATGTTTAAGCGGTAAGCCGGAAGATTTGATTCGCACGGATCATGCGGCTATGGCGTGTATCGATCCGACTCGAAGAGGGCAGGATATGGATAATTATAATTGGATACGTGACGCGGAGAAGAACCGTTTGGTGGTGGGTACGCAAGCCCGGATCTTATATCAAGACGCTGAGGGGCGCTTGAAGATCGCCCTTGAGTTTAACCGAATGGTACGTGATGGGGAGGTAGGCCCGATTATGTTGGGACGAGACCATCATGACGTGAGCGGTACGGATTCTCCATTCCGTGAGACCTCTAATATACGGGACGGGAGCAATGTGATGGCTGATATGGCGGTGCAGTGCTTCGCTGGAAATGCCGCCCGGGGTATGAGCTTGGTCGCTCTTCATAATGGTGGAGGAGTTGGTATCGGTAAGGCGATAAACGGAGGTTTCGGTATGGTTCTCGATGGTAGTGAGCGGGTGGACGAGATACTTCGCTCTGCTATGATATGGGACGTGATGGGGGGTGTCGCTCGTCGCTCATGGGCCCGTAACCCGAATGCGATGCGTACGAGCGCTACTTTCAATGAGAACCGTGGCGAACAGTATCATATTACCCTTCCGTATATCCCGGAGAGGGCGTTTATTCATGAAATCGTACAAACATCATTAAATAAAAAGGTATGAGTACTTGGAATAAGATTATGGAATGTGTCCCTAACTTCAGTGAAGGACGGGATCTGGAGAAGATAGATAAGATCGTAGCGCCTTTCCGGGCTAAGACGGGTGTTAAACTGTTGGACTATAGTAATGACGAGGATCACAATCGCTTGGTTGTTACCGTGGTAGGGGAGCCAGTCGCTTTAAAACAAGCCGTATTGGAGGCCATTGGAGTTGCCGTTGAGCTGATTGATTTAAACAAGCATAGCGGTCAACATCCTCGAATGGGGGCCGTAGATGTTGTTCCTTTTATACCAATTCGCGGATGTACGATGGAAGAGGCGATCGCCTTGTCTAAGGAAGTAGGGGAGGAAGTGGGCACTCGTTATGCCGTACCTGTCTTCTTATATGAGAAATCAGCTTCCGCCCCTTACCGGGAGAATCTGGCGGCGATCCGTAAAGGAGAGTTTGAGGGGATGGCTGAGAAAATCCATCAACCGGAGTGGAAACCTGATTTTGGTCCGGCCGAAAGACATCCGACAGCCGGTACGGTCGCCATAGGAGCCCGCATGCCTTTGGTCGCCTATAATGTGAACTTAGGAACGAATCAATTGCATATCGCTACGGATATAGCGAAGAAAATCCGTTTCATCGGCGGAGGTTTACGCTATTGTAAAGCGATGGGGGTTGAGTTGAAGGAACGTGGTATCGTACAGGTCTCTATTAATATGACCGATTATACCCGTACGGCCTTGTACCGGGCCTTCGAGTTAGTTCGTATCGAAGCTCGCAGATATGGTGTTCCGGTGGTGGGGAGCGAGATTATCGGCTTGGTTCCTATGGAGGCGTTGATCGATACGGCCTCTTACTATTTGGGATTAGAGGACTTTTCTATGAATCAAGTATTGGAAGCCCGTATTATGGAATAGCGTATGGAGAATAGCAAGATATTAATCAGGAATGCTGCCCAGATCGTCACTTGCCATGGGGATAAGGCGCGACGGGGAGCGGAGATGTCTGATTTAGGCGTTATCGAGGATGGAGCCGTAGCGATGTCTGATGGGGTTATTACGCATGTAGGACCTACGGAGGAGGTACTTCGAAACATCCATGCGGAGGATTATTTGGAGATTCGGGCGGAGAACCAAGCGGTGTTACCCGGATTTGTTGATAGCCATACGCATTTTATCTTTGGCGGTTACCGGGAGGAGGAGTTCTCTTGGCGATTGCGGGGAGATAGTTATATGTCGATCATGGAGCGTGGTGGAGGTATCGTGAATACGATGAAAGCTACCCGTGAAAGTGATTTCGATACACTATGGGACAGAGGGGAAGAACGTTTGGATGAGTTATTCTCCATGGGTGTTACCACGGTGGAGGGGAAAAGTGGTTATGGTTTGGATTTGCAAACAGAATTAGTTCAGCTTCGTGTCATGTCGGACCTGAATGAGTCTCATCCGATGGATGTCGTATCGACCTTTTTGGGTGCTCATGCTGTTCCTCCTGAATTTGCCGGTCGTACGGACGATTATGTGGATTATATGATCGAGGAAGTGCTTCCTGTCATCCGAGCCGAACATACGGTTACGTTTTGTGATGTGTTTTGTGAGAAAGGCGTTTTCTCGTTAGAACAGAGTGAGCGCTTGCTTCGTGCCGCCCGTCATCATCGTTTTAAATTGAAGATGCATGCGGATGAGATCGTTCCTTTCGGAGGGGCGGAACTGGCGGCCTCCTTGAAGTGTGTAAGTGCTGATCATTTATTACATGTATCGGATACAGGCATCAAACGTCTGGCAAGAGCGGGTGTCGTGGCTACCTTACTTCCGCTGACTGCCTTTTCCTTGAATGAGCCGTATGCGCCTGCCCGGAAAATGATAGATGCCGGTTGCGCGGTGGCTTTAGCTTCCGATCTAAATCCGGGAAGTTGTTTTTCGGCCTCGATCCCGATGATGATAGCCTTGGCCTGTATCTATATGAAGATGAGCCCTGAAGAAGCGGTAACGGCATTGACCATTAATGGAGCCGCAGCTGTGGGACGTGCCTCCGAGATTGGAAGTATCAGCGTGGGAAAACGTGCGGACGTGATCTTGCTGAAATACCCGTCTTATAAGTTCCTACCTTATCATGTGGGAATGAATCTCGTGGATACCGTAATTAAGGACGGGGAACTTTATATGATGTAAGATAAGAATTGTTGAATCATTTAAATCAAAATACTATGTTAGCAGACTTGACAATTAAAGATTTTTTGGCGGAAACGGCGGGTAGTGCTCCCGTTCCCGGTGGTGGAAGTATATCAGCCTTGAATGGCGCTATAGCAGCAGCTTTGACAGAGATGGTGGCCCATCTGACTGTTGGCAAAAAGAAATATGCGGAAGTGGAAGGACAAATGAAGACGATCGCTACCGAGGCGGCTATGATCCGTGAACGTCTTACTGAATATATTGATAAGGACAGCGAGGCTTATGATCGTGTATTCTCCGCTTTTAAGTTGCCGAAAGAAACGCATGACGAACAGGTGATCCGTACGAATGCGATACAGAGCGCTACTAAAGAGGCGGCTATTGTTCCGATGAGGGTGGCGGAGGAGATCGGTTCCGTAATGGAGACGATAATCTATGTGGCTCACAAAGGTAATCAGAATGCCGTCACGGATGCTTGCGTGGCGATGATGGCTGCCCGTACTTGTGTATTGGGGGCTTTATTGAATGTCCGAATTAACTTAACGTCCATCCAAGACGAGGTGTTCGTCAGAATGATGCGGAAGAAAGCGGATGAACTGGAGGCGAACGCTATCCGTGTAGAGCAAAAGTTATTGGATTGGGTGAAGACTAAATTATAGCATATGAGTAATGTTTATTATGTGGGTTCCGAGCCTCTCTCTTTTGAGGGAATCGAACGGATACTTACTCAAAATATGAAGTTGGAGCTTTCACCCGAGGTGAAGGAGCGCATCCAGCGTTGCCGGGATTACTTGGATCATAAGATCGAGCAACAGGAGGGGCCTTTGTATGGGATTACTACCGGTTTCGGGTCCTTATGTAATAAGAATATCTCTCCGGACGAATTGAGCACCTTGCAAGAGAACTTGGTGAAAAGTCATGCCTGTAGCGTAGGGGATGAGGTAAGTCCGGTGATCGTTCGTTTGATGATGTTATTGAAAGCGCATGCCCTTTCGTTGGGGCATAGTGGCGTACAGGTGATCACCGTACAACGTATTCTGGATTTTTTCAATAATGACGTGCTTCCGATCGTGTATGATCGTGGCTCTTTAGGCGCTTCCGGTGATTTGGCGCCTCTGGCGAATTTGTTCCTGCCTCTGATCGGCGTGGGTGACGTTTATTATAAGGGCCGCAAACGGGAAGCGATCAGCGTATTGTACGAGTTCGCTTGGAAGCCTGTGAAGCTGAAAAGCAAGGAGGGGTTAGCTTTATTGAACGGTACGCAATTTATGAGCGCCAATGGCGTATTCGCCTTGATGCGTGCGTTTAGCCTGTCCAAAAAAGCGGATCTGATCGCCGCTTTATCCTTGGAGGCTTTCGATGGGCGTATCGATCCTTTCATGGATTGTATCCAGCAGATGCGTCCGCATCCCGGACAAATCGAGACCGGGGCCGCTTTTCGACGGCTATTGGAGGGAAGTGAGTTAATCGCCCGGAAAAAAGAACATGTTCAGGACCCGTATTCATTCCGTTGTATCCCTCAAGTGCATGGGGCTACGAAAGACGCTATCAATTATGTGGCGAATGTCCTGCTTACCGAAGTAAATTCCGTGACGGATAACCCGACGATCTTCCCGGAGGAGGATAAGATTATTTCCGGCGGTAATTTCCACGGTCAGCCCTTGGCGATTTCTTATGATTTCTTGGCGATTGCCTTGGCTGAGTTAGGAAATATATCGGAACGTCGTGTCGCTCAATTGATCATGGGTTTGCGGGGATTGCCTGAGTTCTTGGTCGCTAATCCCGGCCTAAACTCCGGTTTCATGATCCCTCAATATGCGGCTGCTAGTATGGTAAGCCAGAATAAGATGTATTGCTATGCGGCGAGCAGCGATTCTATCGTGTCTAGTAATGGGCAAGAGGATCATGTGAGTATGGGAGCGAATGCGGCGACGAAGTTGTTTAAGATCATGGACAACTTGGATCATATCTTGGCGATCGAGTTGATGAACGCCGCACAAGGAATCGAGTTCCGTCGTCCGGCTAGGACTTCCCCGGTATTAGAGAAGTTCTTGAAGGATTACCGGAAAGAGGTGCCATTTATCGATGAGGATATTATTATGTACACGGAAATACATCGTACGGTGGCGTTTATTCGTAGGAAAGACTTTGTATATTAATGAATATCGTTAATAGAGGTTAGAAATCCAGCTGAATCTCCTATTCGGCTGGATTATTTTGTATTTTCGCCGTCAATCTAAATACAATCGATCTACTTTATGCAAAATGTAACAAATCCTACCGTGAAAACACACGTAGTTTGGCTGGATGTCGTACGCTTGATAGCCATGTTTACTGTTGTTTGCTGTCATTGTACAGACCCGTTTAATTTCTATCCCGGAGATTCTCCGATTATTGGGGATATTAAGTTTTGGGGAGCTGCCTATGGGGCTTTTCTTCGTCCTTGTGTACCTCTGTTCGTTATGATTACGGGAGCCTTGTTGCTACCGGTCCGGGAAGAGACTTCTATTTTCTATAAGAAAAGGATATTGCGTGTATTCTGGCCTTTCTTGATTTGGTCTGTTATTTATAATTTATTTCCTTGGTTTACGGGACTGCTTGGTTTGAGGCCGGAACTTATTCTTGATTTCTTCCCTTATTCGGGAGAAGAGGTGACTCGTCAATCGTTGAGTGTGTCTTTAGGCTATATCGCCCAGATACCGTTCAATTTCTCATTGTTGGATGTACATATGTGGTATATCTATTTACTGATAGGTTTATATCTTTATTTGCCGATCTTCTCCGCTTGGGTCGAGAAAGTTTCGGATAAGGCGAAATTATGGTTTCTGGCAGGTTGGGGAGCGACTTTGTTTATTCCTTATTATCGGGAATTCGTATCTCCTTACATTTGGGGTGGATGCTCATGGAATGAATTCAGTATGCTTTATTATTTCGCCGGGTTTAACGGTTACTTGCTATTGGGGCATTATCTGCGGAATCATGATTGGTCGTTAGGAAAGATCGTTGGGATAGGCATTCCTATGTTTGTCGTAGGCTATGCCATTACTTTCTTCGGTTTCCGCTATACGACCGCTTTGCCTGCTTACACGGAGGAACAGTTAGAGTTATTCTTTTATTATTGTTCTCCCAATGTGGTGATGATGACGATTCCTATCTTCTTACTGGCGAAGAAGGTAAATGTTAAGTCGGATACGATTAAGCGAATGTTGGCGAACTTAACCATATGCGGTTTCGGTATCTATATGGTACATTATTTCTTTACGGGACCCAGTGTGCTGTTGGCGAGAGCCTTGAATATCCCATTGGGTTTACAGATTCCTGCCGCTTCTGTGGTAGCATTCGCTGTATCTTGGCTGATAGTGTTGGGTATCAGAAAGATTTGCGGTAAGAAAGCCAAGTATATTGTGGGCTGAATTTATACGTACGTTCGCATAGGCTGATACGTATATAGGCGTAGGCCCATGCGAGCGTACGTGTAGGACGATACGTATATACGTGCGAGACCACACGTATATACGTATATAAATCATCTTTATTTCTTGGTTACAATCACTCGCTCTGTCGGAGCCAGATGCTCGTTGCGATAGTCTATCTGCTTGACTACATTCTCGGCCAATTCTTGGAATGCCTTACCTGTGATCGAGTCCGGGTTCAACGCTACCGGCTTACCTTGATCTCCTCCTTCGCAGATACTTTGTACGATAGGAATCTGTCCCAGTAACGGCACGTTCAGTTCTTCAGCTAGGCGTTTACAACCTTCCTTTCCGAATATATAATATTTGTTTTCCGGTAATTCCGCAGGGGTAAACCAAGCCATATTCTCGATCAATCCTAAAACAGGGACATTAACCTTATCCCCAGTGAACATGCTGATACCCTTACGAGCGTCCGCTAAAGCAACCTCTTGCGGCGTACTTACCACAACGGCTCCGGTTATCGCTAGTGTTTGTACCATTGTCAAATGGATATCACTCGTTCCGGGAGGTAAATCGATTAAGAAATAATCAAGCTCACCCCAGTTGGCGTCGCCGATCAATTGCTTCAATGCGTTGCTAGCCATTGCTCCACGCCATAGGACTGCGTCGTTTTTATTTACGAAGAAGCCGATGGATAACATCTTGACACCATAATTTTCGGCCGGCTTGATCAGTTCCCTGCCCTCTACCTCTTCCATATAAGGGCGAGCCTCTTCTAGGTTGAACATCTTGGGTTGGGACGGCCCGAATATATCGGCATCCAGCAATCCTACCTTATATCCTTGTAAAGCCAATGCGACAGCTAGATTAGCGGCAACGGTACTTTTACCAACTCCTCCTTTACCGGAAGATACAGCGATAATATTTTTTACTTGCGGTAATAATTTATCCGGTTCCGGGCGAGCTAACTGACGGGCTTTTACCGTGATGTTTCCCTTGATATTCACCTCCGGGCTTACATAGGTTAAAATAGCTGTCTCCGCGGCTTTTACTACGGAGCGGATAAACGGATCATTCGGCTTCTCGAATAATAACGAGAAGGTGACATTCATACCATCGATACGAATGTTGTCTTCTACGAGGCCCATGGAAACGATGTCCTTTCCGGTACCCGGGTAACGAACGTTCTTCAACGCCTCAATAATCAGATTCGGATAGATTGTCATATCTGTTGATTTTTTTAAGTCATTCTTTTATTTACCAGAAGCCAAAGCGCTTCGTTTACTGCGATTAAAGCTACGATAAGGATCTAACTCTATTTCTACGTCAGGTTCCACCAATCGTTCCCTTTCCTCACAAACAAACTTGATGTATTTGATGTTTAATCCACGATCCAGCCATTGTTGCTCGTAATAGGTCTTGATGGATAAGATCTCATCCGCCAGATTGGAATGATATAGGTCGTCTGTACTGAACAATACGGGATAATGGTTCGCTTTTACCATCTCGCACGTATAGGTATACATAAAGTTACTATCCGTTTTTAAATGGATAATACCATCTCCGGAAAGGATTTCCCGATACATTTTCATGAAACGGGTTCCGGTCAGACGCTTATTGACCTTTTTCATTTGAGGGTCCGGAAATGTGATCCAGATCTCGGCTACTTCGCCCGGAGCGAAGAAATAGGAAATCAATTCGATACTGGTACGTAGGAAAGCCACGTTATTCATCCCGGCTTCCAGCGATTCTTTCGCTCCGGTCCACATACGTGCTCCCTTGATATCGACACCAATAAAATTCTTATTTGGGAAAAGCTTTCCCAAACCTACGGTATATTCCCCTTTTCCACATCCCAATTCCAAAACAATAGGATGGTCGTTCTTGAAAAAACGTTCATGCCACTGTCCTTTCATATCAAACCCTTTTTCTTGTAGGGCGGCGAAAGGGTATTGGAATACGTGCGGATAGCCCGCCATATCGTCAAACTTAGCTAATTTATTCTTTCCCATGTCGCGAAGATAATACTTAAAAAAATGCTTTTTACGTTTTTTCTACTGTTTTAGATAGGGGTTTTTATACGTTGGCGAGTCTTTTGAACATATAGGCTGTCAGAAGTTTTATTTGAAAGTGGAGTTGTAACGAATAAAAAAGGATATGTTGAGAGTATTTTTTAGACGCCCGATATTTAAGAATCCGAGGTTTGTCGGATTTGTTTGGTTTGCGACGGCCCTTGTCGCTTGCTTATTGAAATTACCTGTGGGAAGGACTTATAATAACTTTATGATTTATAGGGCTTCCTTTTTCCATGCGTTAGAGTTGAAAGACCTTTATATATATTATCCGAATGAATACCACGACCGGTTTTTATACGGGATCCCTTTTACGGCTATAATAGCGCCTTTCTCCCTCTTCTCTCCTTATATCGGGATGTTGCTATGGTGTCTCGCGAATAGCTTGCTGCTTTATATGGCTATCCGTAAACTCGGATTGGCGGATTGGAAACAGGCGTTTGTCATTTGGGTATGCTTGAATGAGTTATTTACGTGTGTTCTTATGCAGCAATTTAACATAGCCATAGCCGGCATGATTTTATTCTCGTTTATTTTTATTGAGCGGAAACAGGAGTTTTGGGCGGCGCTAATGATTGTCTTGGGTACGATGACTAAGATTTATGGCATTGTCGGTCTTGCTTTCCTGCTATTCTCAAAACGCCGGATCGCCTTTTTGAAAGGACTTATTTTCTGGGGCATAGTCTTGTATGTTCTTCCGATGTTATATACGTCTCCTCAATATGTGGCAAGTCAATACGTGAAATGGTATGAGGTACTTCTCGATAAGAATGTAGAGAATTTATTTACGCCTTATACAAATATCTCTTTGTTGGGGATGGTTCGTAAGATTTCGGGAGTCAATACGTATAGTGATCTCTGGTTGGTTATCCCCGGGCTACTTTTATTTATTGCTCCTTATTTTAGGATAAATCAATATGATAACCGGCGGTTCCGCATGCATTTTCTTTGCTCTACTCTTTTGTTCATGGTTCTTTTTAGCTCCGGAACAGAGAATAGCGGATATTTGGGAGCCATGATAGCCGTCTGCCTTTGGTATATAGGTACGCCTACCCGTAAGACGACTCCTGTCTTGAATACGGTACTATTCGTTTTCTGTTTTATTCTTACATCCCTTTCTCCAACAGATATATTTCCCTGTTATATCCGGAAAACGTATGTTATTCCTTATGCGTTGAAAGCACTACCTTGTGTGTTGATCTGGTTTAAGATCGTATGGGAGCAATTGACATTGGATTTTTCAGAGCCGCTTCATCGGCCGAAGACTCTCCCGGGTAAAGAGGAGGCGATCGACCTTATCTTGCCTTGTTATAACCCACAAGAAGGCTGGGAACGTTTGATGATCGAGAAACATGCGGAATTGGTAAAGATGCTTAAAGGTCGCTCACTTCGTTTTATCGTCGTGAATGACGCTTCGAAGAGAGGATTTACGAAGGATGCGGTGGGACGTCTTCTGGAGGCTCTCCCTGATACGATGATCGTAAGTTATGATACGAATAAGGGAAAAGGAGCCGCTGTTAGGGCTGGCTTGTCTCATTCCACCTCATCCATTACTTTATATACGGATTATGATTTTCCGTATGAGGCGGATTCTATCTGCCGGATGGTAGAATGGTTGGAATCGGGATATGATGTCGTTATCGCCGTGCGGAATCATACTTATTATACCCATTTAAGTACTCGAAGAAAGATTATGAGTTATGCTTCCCGTATATTGAATTTTACGCTTCTAGGATTAACGCATACGGATGCTCAAGGAGGTTTGAAAGGTTTTAACCAGCGGGGAAAATCGTTCTTGGCCTCAACTCAGGTGAATCGCTTTTTATTTGATACGGAGTTTATTTATAAGGCTTCGCAGGAGTCGGATGTACTTATTAAAGACATGCCCGCTGATTTGCGGGATAACGTTCATCTTCCCAATATGCGTCGTGGAGTCCTTGCGGAAGAATTAAAGAACTTATTTTTAATCGCTTGGAGAGGGTAGGAGGATTACAGGGTTGTTAATAACCCTGTTGAAAACCCTGTGAATAACGGAAAAAGAACAAAAGAAAAAAGAGATACCTATTAATAGGTATCTCTCTCTTTTTGCTCTTCCTCTTGGACTTGAACCAAGGACCCTCTGATTAACAGTCAGAT
>ENA-OPSW01000036-OPSW01000036.1-human-gut-metagenome-genome-assembly--contig:-NODE-36-length-146642-cov-5.852634_pt1 | contig 146642 bp, 180 predicted proteins | sample MGYA00241463_ERZ501918 | MGnify/ENA primary metagenome ERZ501918 (study PRJEB25962, sample SAMEA2042443) | human gut metagenome | biome: human gut; feature: human-associated habitat; material: faeces... | reverse complement strand
ACCATTTCTTCACCTGCTTTCTCTGTTTTTATCCCGTTTGAGTACATCGTTTGCTTTACTTAGAAGCTAAAGCGCCAAAGGCTGTAGACACAGCTACTGTATATACCACGCACAAGATCTCCTACGCATTCCTTGAAACGCGGCCGTATACAAACCGGTATGGCGGCATTTGCGGCGCTGACACATACCTGCACTGCGGCGTGATACAAGATGATAGGAGCATAAAAGAAGAAACCGAGGATGTAGATTACGTCACCATAAAATATTCTGGCGAAGATTACAGCTACAAGGCCGACTTTTACGACCGCACCACATACGACAACGGATCGTTCGAAGATCGGTATACCAGCACGGTGTACTACCTGACCGACGAGATGATGCGAGACCTGGGTACTGGAGGCAGCATATGAACGAGGCGTGGGAATCTACAGTGGATGCTATACTGATGATTTACATATATGGACCGCTTTTGCTGTTGATGTTGGGGATTAACTGTACGCTGTTGATTTTTAGCGTGTGGAAGATTGTAACAATAGCAAAACACATCGCCAAGAGATATTACGAAAAGTTCATATGTAAAATCTTCATGAACAATAAAAACGAAAAATAAGGTGAAAAAATTTTTATGGCACGACTGATTGATGCGGAGGAGTTTGAGGCGTACTGCATTGAGCGCGACCCGAAGTATTCAGAGGCCGAATGGCAGGCTTATCTGGATGGGGTACAACGGGTTTTAGAGGCCATTGATGCGGCACCCACCATGACAAAATATGTGCGGTGTGAGGATTGTGACGAGGTGGTGAACTCCACTATACGCCCAGATTTATACTACTGCATGCTGCACGATTGCCCAACAACAAAGGAGGGATTTTGTAATGAAGGGCATATCAAATAAACGATACAGAGATCTTATGGAGATATCAAATCTGTATCTGCGTGGAGAGAAAACACTGGATGAGGTTGTGGATGCAATCAGGCTGATGCTGGCATATGACATGTGGACAAAAATGTTTGAGGGAGCCGATGTTAAAGTCGATGCCATTGGTGGACATGGCCCTGCAAGCCCCTATGACGAGCCTTTGATCGCAGAAACAAATTATTCAGCCCAGCTAAGATACGAGCTGGAAACGCCTGTACGGCAGGCTAAGGAGGTGGATAAAGCATATGACAAGGCTTGAAAAGTTACAAAGCGCAACGGCGGACGATCTGGCCAACCTGTTTATTATCATGGATGACGAAGGCGAGTACCTTCCGCTACTGATGCCAATGAACCTGGTGAAAGATCCTGATAACCTGGACGAAATTATTCAGAGCCAGAGCGAATGGCTGCAGGGCGAATATTGGCCGGGAGATTTTGGGGTTGGCTGTTTTGACGAGCCGGTAATGCCGGAACCAGCGATCTATTCATAAACTGCGACACCGCACGGTATAACATGGCCTGAGACGCGCAGGGACGCGCTGTGGGGCCACAATACAAGGAGATACGACATGCAATACATAAACCAGCAGGATGCGTTAAAAGCGCTGGGAGACGAGCCTGAAAGAACTATTTAACGAAAAAGGAAAGAGCGTGATTTTATCAGCACCGGATCGGTCAGGACTAAATAAACGAGCCGTGACCTGCAACGGCCTGAAAACCAGAGGAACATACCAATGGCTTGACTTGAACGGACAGCGCTACGATCCTGGACTATTTTTGAACCGACACGTTACGGCCTGGGCGATTGTATAAAACCAGGAACGAAAAGAACAAGGAACGATCCCACCAGAACCCATGCGCCCACACAGGGTTAAAGGGGTACGGTTGAGCTTGGGATGCACGCAGAACAAGCGAAATGGTCGGCGGATACGAATTCCCGGAGGGCCAAACGCCGAGCAAAAGTACCACCTATATTTCTTTATTAAGGTTTTTCTTATTAAGCGTAAGTGAATGTTGGTTTTACCCCAGGTTTTTCGTTGTTCAAAAACGAATTGGACTGCGGATTTTGCATCGTTTCTGAACATCGTTTTCCAAAATGCGTTTTTCGAGCCGTTTTTTAAGAATTGAATGATTATTTTCGAGCCGTTTTTTAATGCGGCAAAGGAGTGTTTTTTAATGTATACGAATGGTTCCTACTTAGCGAAGCAGGTTATGCAGGTGCCGGAAGAGTTGATTTTGCGCAAGGACGTGTCGGAGTTACTGCCGGTTTACATGCTGATGTACGCAAAGTATTCGCCGTTTTACGATTTACGATTTTACAGTTATACGAGCCTGTCAGAGCTGGTCGAGCTGGCTGGAACGTTTGGGAAAGATTGCCAGCACCGCAGATACTACAACCGTGCGGCAGATGCAGTTGAGTTTTTAGAAGCATGTGGCGTGATTATGACAGAGGGGTACAACCGGGCAAAACCGACCAAACCGTTTAAGTATCGGTTCAAAGATTTGAACGAGGTGTTTGGCAAAGAAGACAAGGACGGAAAGTTTGGTTATGCTTCACTGACCTCAAACGAATATTTCTTGCTGCTAAACAGAGTGGCTACTGCCTATTCTACCGGGCGTGGCACGAACAACCTGTACCGGATCTACTGTTATCTGCGGTTGCGGTACCGCCTGTGGCAGCGTACATACGGTAAGGAAAAGATGGGGTTTGTGGCAACGTGGGTAGGATATATTAAAGCGATTTCCAAAGAACTGCACTTGGCCGACAAGACCGTATCAAACGCCATCCGGGTTATGTACCAGTGTGGGCTGGTTATCCCGTACTACGGAGCGATTGAAAAGGGAAACTTGGAATCTGACCGGCCGGAGATGATTTTGGCGTTCCCGCTAATGTGTGGCGACAACATGGTGGAAAAGGTTGTGCGCGAAACAAAGAACCGGTACCGGCGCAAACCCAACCGAGCAGGCTCCAACTGGTACCCGGCAGGCCAGACATGCGGAGCGGAGGACAAGCCAGAACCAGCAGAGGAGGTGATACCGGAACCTGAACAGGAAACCTCACCAGAGCCGCCGATGGAAGAGTTGTGCAACACCCAGTTTTGCGATGGGTGGGGGATGCCGCCTGACAATTACAGTGACTGGGGATTGTGTGAGGATGAAATATTCTAAGCAAAACGAACGTATATTGCCCACTTTACCTTTTCTACAAAAAATATTTTTTTTGGAGGTATAAAACTTTGAACAAGAAAGAAGCTGAAACTTTGTTGATACTGACAAATTTTCTGCATGACCTGTGGCAGGGATTTAAGGCCATGGTGCTGGTTGGAAGCTGCATTGTGGTGATCCGGCTGGCGTTGCAGATGTTGGGCACTATGGCCACAGTTGGAATTTTTGTGGCACTGCCGGTTTTGTACGCACTGCTGTGGGCAGCACTTTCCCGTGAGGCGTTTGACAGCGGGCGGGTTAGCATTGAAAAGATTTACAACCTGGAAAAAGCCGAGAACAAAGAGGATGACCCGAATAACAAGGAGGACGAGTAATGTTCGCACCACCACTATATATTGTGCGAAAGTTGAACCTGACCTACATTATCAACCATGACTATAACATCCAGATCAGCCAGGAGGAGGAAGAGCGCTTTTATGTAAAGCAGGGTGATAACATGCTGTTCCGGCAGATCCGGCTGCTTACATATGAAAGCAACGAGTACAACCGGTTTGTTGTGTTTGTGGATTGCGTGGGTGGCCAGAACAAAAAGGCGGCCATGAAGCGGTTGATCCAGCACGGGTTTAAGATTGGAAAGCAAGAGTTTGTGCTGAGTGAACGCAGCGCCAGTATGGTGCGGCAGGGCATTTTGAGCTTTGTGGACAGGCGGTTGGCCCACGACCTTGACGTGAGAATCACAATGGGAATACAAATTCAGGAAACAGTATTGAGTAGTTGTTAAAATTGCTCCTATAACAAGTAATTGTTATTAGCAAACTCCTTTAATTGCTGGAACGCCTTTAGAGCTTAGTAGGCTACAACACAGTGATGAAACAAGCGCAAGTGTGAGAGCTAGAAAACTACTAAGATTAGGTAATCAGCAGCGAAGCTCCGAACAGGGGAACGTTCATCGACTACCGCGAATGCGGGTAAGGCAAAGCGCCGAGAATGGGGGGCATCCTACCGGGATGAAGATATAGTCAGTGCATCTATGGAAACATAGAGAAATGAGGCTTGCAAAACTCGCTTTAACAATAAAGAAAAGAAGGAGGTGAGAAAACATGTTAGTTGAAAATCAGTTTGTTGAAGTCAATGGCAAAATGGTTGATGTAAAAACATTAAGTCATGGTTCGAATAAACGAGTGCGCGTTATCTGTGATTACTGCGGCAAAGAATACACCATGGTTTATCAGAAGTATTATCAGCGTGTACTTAATGGAACTGTTCATAAATGTGCTTGCCGTCAGTGTGAACACTTTAAGATTGCAGAATCCAACCTTATTAACTACGGAACCTCTAGTACCAACTGTCTTGAATCAGTTAAACAGAAAAAAGTTCAGAAGTATATAGAGGTTTTTGGTGCGCCTAATCCCATGATGAACGATGAGATTAAGGCGAAAAATAGAGCCTCTTTGATAGAACATTACGGAGAGAATTTTCAAGAAATCCGTCGTGAAAAAATTAAAGAGACAATGCTTGAGCGGTACGGGGTTGATCATCCTAGCAAAAGCAAGGAAATTCTTGAAAAAACACGATTGGCGAACCGTAAAAAATACGGCGTTGATTATCCCTTGTCGCTTGATTCTGTCCGAGAAAAGATTGCTGTTACCACATATCTGAATAGGACAGGTAAGAGTAGCCCGGAACAAGAACGCATTTGCAGACTGTTAGGCGGAGACTTGAATTTTCCTATTGGTAGATACTTGGCAGATATCTTATTGGAAGACAATGTCATTATCGAGCTTGACGGATCTGGGCATAAAGCTAATGTTTTATATGGGAATTGCACCCAAGAAGAATTTGAAGCACGAGAAAAACAGCGTGAAGATTTTATCTTGAGTAAAGGTTATAAAATTATTCGTTTTGTTCACACTCGTCATACCGTAATTAAACAGGAAGAGTATCTGCAAGCATATGCCATGTGCAAAGCTGCGCTGAAAAATAGTAATGTTGTAAAGTACAGTTTTGATGAGCACAAGATGCTTTGATATATAATTGCAAGCTGAAACTTTTGCGCCTAGCGAACGCAGAAGAACAAACCAGAAATTTTACGCTTATCGCGGCCTGATGTATTCCAGCTGCCACTGCATTGAGAACTGGTATCCGACCATTGTGGTAGTGCCGGACTGCTTTGTGACGATACCAAACCAGAACATTAAATATGTATATGACCGCAAGATCCAGTTCAAAGACCGCAAGACCGGGGCTGACCGCGAGTGGGTGCAGAAAGACATTGCAGAAACTACCCGCGACATTGAGATAAACGCCTTTGACGGCTGCGGGATCGCACACCCCAAGATTATGCAGGAGATACAGCGGCGGTTAGGCAGCGAAACACCCGTAACTAGCGTTGTGTGGCGTATGCCGTACTTTAAGGGTGTACTGAACCAGATGGATTATGAAACGTTTTTTGCAGAACGCGGGGTACGGTTTATTAAAGACATTTGGGGCGTGGAACACGATGTCAGCCCAGGGGCTGAACCCAAGATTATTGCGTGTGAGAGCATGTACAAGGGGTACAAGTATTTTAAGAAGACCGGCACGATTGCGGACTGGGAGGAATACTGGTACCAGTTCAAGAAGAACAAGCACTGCATTGGCATTGCAAAGTGGCAGTTTGATATTGACACAGAACCGCTATACACCCGCGGCAACTACCAGATTTTGCAGGACCTGGATTTGCCGGTAGACGAGTTTGAGCATCTGGCAGATTACAGCATTGATTGGGTTGAAAAGATTGAGAACGGTGACCCGGTATACACCTACTGCTTTTTGGGCATGCTGGCTGACCGGCACAAACCGCTGAATAATTATTGCGCGGCGATTTTGAAGAACCCGGAGATGCTGAAAGAGGAGGGGGTGCGAAAGTACATAACCAACCTGCTTGGAAAATATAAGGACGACATGAAGTGCGGCAAGTTGTGGCTGCGCGGAAGCTTTAAGTTCTTAGTACCTGACCTGATTATGCTGATGGAACACATTGCCGGCCTACCCTTGAAGGGGGCGCTGGAGGCGGATGAGTTTTACAGTTTTGACAGAACAGGAACAACGCTTGGCGAACGGCTAATTGAACGCAACCCGCACATTTGCAAGAGCGAGCATGTGATCCTGAAGGGTGTGACCAACCCGCTGCTGGAAAAATATTGCGGCCAGTTGGTGAACACGTTGATTGTTAATTGCAAGAGTATTACCCCGCAGAGATTAAATGGCGCGGATCGGATGATGGTCCGGGGCTGTGGTAACACAGCATTTGGAACGGTGTGAACCCTTCGTCAGGGGTGTGGCCCTTATGGGCTGCTAACAGGGAATGCCTGCCTGAGAGATGGCAGGAGAATCCTGTGGCTTGTGTGATTTTTTATAAAAAAGGAGGTGGAAAGATGGAAAGAGAATATAAGAGAGCCAATTATTATGGTCTTGATTACCTTATATATAATGACGGAACAATTATTGGTCCAGAACGCGGTGAATTGAAGCAGCGTGTGAACCACGATGGCTACATGGAAGTAACTCTAGGCACTTTGACGAATAGACATTCAAGGGTTAAGGTTCACCGTATTGTTGCTGAACAGTTTGTGCCAAACCCTAATGGTTATCCTGAAGTGAATCATATAGATTTTAACAGGGCGAATAATGTTGCATCGAATTTAGAGTGGACAACACACCAAGCGAATGTTGAGCACTCTAGTAGGCAAGGGCATTATAAACGCCATGCTGGTGAAGATAATGGCAGGGCTAAAACAAACTGGGAAACGGTAAGGGCTATTCGGAAAGAATATACTATGACGCCTGACGTCCCAGCACTTGCTGCTAAATACCATATGTCTCGAAGCACGATGGATAACATTGTAAAAGGATATACCTGGAAAGAATAATAGCTAACACACGAGCTGCAACGACTATCTGGGATGAGTGTACCAGAGCAAGGCTGCTATTGACACGCAGTTTGGAGCGCACCGCTGCCGGGAAACCGGTAGAAGATATAGTCTACACCTGCAAAAAATGACGTAGGTGTGTACGACGGGGATTTGGTCCTAGTATTAAATAGCCCTTTGATGATGAAGGGTGTGGACAGGAACGCAAAAATTGTAATTGACATTGAAGATAAAGTAACTGCGCTGGCGGAGAAGGACACGATCCAGAACCGCACGGCGTGCATTATGCGCAGCTTGAAGAGTTTGATTGGTGAGATTTCCAATTACGCGAGCTGCTACCACAACAAAACACCAAAAACTGAGAAGCAGAAAGAGACATACGCCCGGTATGTTGATCTGCTCTCCATAACCAACGGTAAAGCCATCAAAAATCGGTGGCCCTGTGCGGTGACGCGCAGTGGAAACAGCTGGTGAACCTGCAAGAGCAGGGTGTACACAGGACAAATGTGGAAACGCAGGAAATGGCGTTTTGTCTGTGTGCTAACAGGGAAACTATCATGGTTGATACAATCCTGTGCCAAGCCTTATACATATAATAAGGAAGGTCAAGAGACTAGCCCGCAAGGGATGTACGCGATCCGGTGAAAATCCGGCGTGGAAGTGCCAGCCTCTCATACACGCCAAGAGTGTGAGATGATGATATAGTCCACAAGCAAGAATGCGATTTTGCAAAAACCGGTGTGTTGTACCCGGTGCCGCGGCAGATTGCCAAGTATGGCAGACCTTTGCCGTATTTTATGAAGTATGCAAGCCCGTACTACAAGCGGATGAAGCGCCTGAGCTGCGCCCACAGCAACATGAATAAGATGTGTTGGGTTATTGAAAAGTGGGCGGACGGGCTGCGCCACAAAAGGAGTGACGGGTTTGATTATACAATTATGATTGACGGGGAGGTGGGATTTAGCCAGGAGCATTTTGATGCAATTGAAAAAATCTACTTTGAGTTTAATAAAACGGTAGCCGAGCTGGCAGAGACTGAATACCATTGCCGTTACTTTGACCGGTTCAAAGATGAGCTGGAGGCTGAGGGCGTTACAAAGGAGTTTGCCGCCAACTTTGAGGTTGACTGGCAGCTGTACTACAACAAGTTCCGTGCCCGGTGTGCAGAGATTTGCCTTGACCCCAAAGAACTGGCCAACATTGCCGTGATGCTTTGCTACCAGAAATACCCCCGCCGCAGCAAGAAGTTTATGTGGGTGGTGGCCGGCACCGGCATTGTGGAGAATATCCAGCAGGTGAACATTTGCTTGCCGCAGCTGTGCGATGACGGTGAATATGAGTACCTGGGCAAGCGTTATGCCCTGGTGCCGGTTGGCAACGAACTGAACATCGAACCGATTGAAGGAGGAGAGGGGTAATGTATTACAGCTATTATTGCAATGAAAAGATGCTGCTGGATAACTTTGACGATTACAATGAAAGCCCGCGGCTGTTACGGCGGTTGTTGGCGCAGAGTGGGTATGAGCCAGATTTTTGTGCAGATATGCAGCTGGCCCATACAGACCCCAAGTACATAAGGCAGTATGACCGGTTGGACCTAATCCAGCAGTACAAGAAAAAACAGCTGAAGAAGTGTGGACTGCGGCAGGTTGACAAGATCTACCTTTATGAGAGCGACCTGACTTACATCCGGCTGGCGATCCGTACTTATGGGCTGACGCAGCGACAGGTGAAGGTTTTGCTTGGCGTGATTGTTATGTGCCGGCTGAATGGTAGTGACACGCTGGATCTGATGAACCGATACAGGATCAAACAGTTCTGCTCTTGCTTTGGGCGAGACGTGACAGCGATACACATTGATGGCGCGAACTGGTGGGACGGTTATGAAGCGCCGGTGGAGCTGGATGTGCTGAGTGACAAGTGCGGTATATTGAACCGAATTACTTGCAAGCCGGGTCCGGGTCGGATTGGCTGTTTGTATGAGTATCCGTTTTATGATCACAAAAGCGAAGGTGTTTACTGCTGGGATGTGACGGCAGAGAACAACCGGTTGGATATGGATAAATTGTGCGCAGAGATTGGGCTGTTTGACAACCGGTACTGCGAAAAGTGTGGGGAAGAGATTGCGTGGAATGCTAAGGCGCACTACTGCAAGACCTGCGCGGAATTGGAAAAAAATGCCAAGACATTGGCCCGCGTGACCCGCTACAGAAACAAAAATAATACCTTGTAACGCTTGAAGCTGAAAACCCCCTATATATGATTATAGAGGGTGGAGTGCCCCTGACCATTATGGCCGGGGGTTCTTTTATTCTCAGATTATTTTTTTTATAAGGAGATTTTTGAAGATGATTGTTATTTCTAAGGAAGAAGCAAAAATGTTGCGCAAGAAGTTCCCCGGTGTGCATATGGTTACGACCGTGAACAAGACGATGGTGGACGAGCTGCCGTATGTGCTGCAGGCTTTGCCCAACAACTATTTTGCGCAGGAAGCTTTGGCTGAGATGGAGCGTGACCAGCGCCGCACCGGAATTGTGAACACACGGGGTGACGTGAATGCTTGAACTGCACAAGCTTGCCAAGGAAACTGACAATGAATACATCTACCGCATTTGTGCTGCCAAGGACCAGATTGGCACCTGGGACGATGTGGCGGATGTGATCAATAAAGAGCTGGGCCAGGACAAGGATGAGTGCGTATACCGCAAGAACTGGAAGGCGTTCAACATTCTGGCGCACGCCAGTGAAACTAACCTGAGTGACGCCCAGCAGATTTTGGGCGAGATTAAAGAGCAGCGCCGCGAGCTGGAGAAAGAAAAGGTTAAGCTGCGAGACGAGCGCAATGAAGTGAGTCGCCTGATGCGGGTACAAGCCCGTGGAGAGAGCATGCGAGAGCTGATTGAACGGCGATTCAGCGCTTATAAGCCGGAAACTTTTGAACACATTGGGGTAGTTAGTACAGAAGCACTGACGACCGACCTGATTGTTCACCTGACCGACCTGCATGCGGGGGTTAAGATCGAGAACCTTTACAACAGCTTTGACCAACAGGTGCTGCGTGCCCGGCTGAAGCGCTATGCAGAAAAGGTGTATGTGATCCAGCAGCGCCACAATGGCCAGAATTGTTTTTTGGTGCTGGGCGGCGACCTGGTAAACGGTGAGATCCACCTGAACAACCGGCTGGAAAACAACGAGAATGTAGTGGACCAGGTGATCAGCGCCGGGGAAGCCGTGAGTTGGTTTGTGGCCGAACTGAGCCGTATGTTTGAACGTGTATACATTTATAGTGTGCCGGGCAACCACAGCCGGGTGTTCCCTGCCAAGGAGGATAACCAGCACGGTGAATACCTGGACAAGCTTGTGACTTATATTGTGGGCGCACGCTGCGCGGCGCTGGGTAATGTAGAAACCTACCAGAATACGATTGACGAGACGATTGCGGACTTTATGGTACGCGGCCGACTGGTGTATGCAGTGCATGGTGATAAAGACACACCGGGCAGCGTGGTACAGACCTTGACTATGATGACAGGTGATAAGCCTGACATTGTGCTGATGGGACACCGCCACACCAATGCCCTGACTACTGTATACGATACGAAAGTATACGAAAGCGGCTGTGTGGATGGCGCGGACTGCTACTGCATGGATAAGAGATTGCGAAATAAACCAGAGCAGAACGTGCTGGTGGTGAATGCTTACGGCGTGGACTGCTGTTACGATATTACGCTGGATTAGAGCGTGGGATTTTTTGATTGAGAGGGGATGGTTTTTAGAGTGGGTGAGTATGAGAAGAAGCAGCCCGAATACTTTTGCAGTTATTCGGCGCGGCTTACGAATTTTTTGAAGGCGTTTGGTTTGAGCTATGAGAGCCGGCAGATAAACCCCATTACCCAGACAAGCTACTGTGTGTTTAAGCGCAGCCAGAAATTGATGGATGTGGTAGAGTTTTGGAACGAGTGCCGGAACAACTTCCGTGATTATGATGAAAACGGGAACCGCGCCGATAAGGCGGGTGACTGAACATGGCCGGAAGACCGAAAGGCTCTAAAAATAAAGCTACAATTTTACGAGAAAACGCAGAAGCGCAGGCCAAGATCCGCCGCATGATGGCAGAGGACGATGGGCCTGCGTATTTTGTTTGCGCTTGTTGCGGCAAGCGGTTTATGCACCAGAAGGATAATTTTTCCCCTGCGCAGAGCGAGCTGTGGCGAGGGAACAACCATTACTTCCCGGTATGTAAGAGCTGCATGGACAAGCTGGTTGACCATTATACCCAGGCGCTGGGTAATGAGGATGAGGCCATGAAGCGGGTGTGCATGCTGTTTGACATTTATTACAGCGAGGGCCTGCTGAAAAGCACGGCAAAGCACGCTCCGAACACAAGCCGGATGACAGCTTGGATCAGACATTGCAATATGACCCAGAACCATGGCAAGACCTTTGATACCTACCTGGAAGAAATCAACGGGCGGGTGATCAATGATGTGAGCGATATCAGCGAGACACGACCAAACGGCGGCAAGGTAAGCCAGCGCATGGTTGGGTTTTGGGGGCCAGGGTTCAACGAGGCCGAGTATGTGCGGCTGGACAATGAGTACAAGGACTGGATTACCCGGTATGAGTGCTCCACCAAGGCGCAGGAAGAATTGTTCAAAGCAATTAGTATGGCGCAGATTATGCTGACCAAGGCATACCAAACGGGTGACACCAAGAAGGTAAAAGAGGCCAGCGATACTTTGCAGAACCTGCTGGGCAGCGCCAATATTAAGCCAAACCAGACGAATGATAATGCGCTGGCAGAGGCAAATACCTTTGGCACCTTGATTAAAAAGTGGGAAGACAAAAAGCCGATCCCGGAAGCTGCGCCCGAATGGCGGGATGTGGATGGGATTGGTAAATATTTCCGCACTTGGGTGACAGGACCAATGATGGAACTGTTCAAGATCAAGAACCCGTGGCAGAAAGAATATGAGGAAGGCATGGCACCTTATACGGCGCACCGACCTGAATACACCGGCGGAGAAGAGGAAGAGAACGAGAGTATCCGCAACGCTATTTTTGGCACCCCCGGAGAGTGAGGTGGTGCTTGAATGGTGAAGAAAACTGCAAGAGAGGTTACGGAAGATAAGACAAGCCGGATCATGAATGCCGTGGCGCTGTGGGCCAGCTTTTACCGGGCGAACCCGCAGAGGTTTTGCAAGGATTATTTGAACGTAAACCTGAAGATGTTCCAACAAATTTTGATTTATTGCATGGCGCTATGCACAAATTTTTGTTTTATAGCGGCGCGTGGTCAACACTAGGCCCCCCAGGTTGGGAAACCAGCTTGAGAGAACCGGACAAAATCGGTAGAGGCTGTAAAATGCTAATACCGAGATAACCTACCTTTTTAATAGAAGGAGGTATTGTAACGCATAGGCAGTGAACCTGTTACTTACAGAATATAATCCGCCCACGAGTGCCCGGCACCCTTAGAGGGTGAAAATGTATGCTGGACTTATGGGAAACCATAAGAACTACCGGATAAAAAGCCGGTAGGATAACATTATTGCTAGGCAAGACGTTCCTATGTGCAATTTTCTGCTGTTGGAAAGCGATCTTGTACCCAGGCAGCTTGATTGTGATTGCGAGCAAAACGCGAAACCAGGGCAGCTTGGTACTGAAAAAGATTGAGCAGGAGTTGGTGCCGCGAAGCCCATTACTGCGCAGTGAGATAAAAGATATAACGATAAACCAGAGTGTGGCGAAGATAACCTTCCGCAATGACAGCGTGATTGAGGTTGTGACCGCCGCAGATACTGCCCGTGGCGGCCGTGCGAGTTTGCTGATCATTGACGAGTACCGCATGGTTGACAAGGAAGTGCTGGATCTGGTTTTGAAGAAGTTTTTGAACTACATCCGCCACCCAGGCTACATGGACAACCCCAAGTACGCCCATTTGGCGGAACGCAACCAGCAGATGTACCTAAGCTCTGCATGGTTTGAACAGCACTGGTCATGGGATTTGTGCAAGGATTACTTTGTGAACATGTTTGACACCACGAAAAATTACTATTGTTTCCGATTCCCGTACCAGATGAGTATTAAGGAAAACCTGCTGTTGAAGAGCCAGGTAGAAGACGAGATGACAGAATCGACGTTTTCTGACATACGGTTCCGCATGGAAAATGAGGCGCTGTTTATTGGCACGACAGACGGCGGGCTATTTAGCTTTGACGACATTAACAAGCAGCGCAAGATCATAAAAGCGTTCTATGCGCCAAACATGATTTTGAACAATAAGGCGGCTTGCCAGTTGCCGGCCAAGAAGACCGGTGAGAAGCGGATTTTGACCGTTGATATTGCCCTGATGAGTTCTAAGCGCCGCGATAATGACGCCACAAGCATCTTTTTGAACAGTTTGGTGCCAGACAGTACAGGCAAGTGTACCAGCAACATGGTGTACACCGAAAATTGCGAGGGTATTATTACGCAGGATTTGGTGCTGAAGCTACGCCGCTACTTTAAGTATTTTGAGTGTGACTACATTGGCATTGACGCAAAGGGTCTTGGTGCCCCCATTATGGATCTGCTGATGCACGAGTGCTATGACCCAGAGACGGGCGAGACATACCCACCGCTGAACTGCTGCAATAACCCGGATTTCCAGGAGCGGTGCCCCGACAAGACGGCACCCAAGGTGATTTGGGCGATCATGGGCAGCAGCCAGTTTAATAATGACGTGACAATTGCGTTGCGAAGCGGAATCCAACAGGGGAGAATCCGGTTTTTGGAATCCGAATATGACTGCGAAGAGATTTTGCGGGCGAACATTAAAGGTTACGACAAGCTTTCACCCATGGAGAAGATGGCGCTGCAGATGCCGTACATCAATACCGGATTGGCTGTAAATGAGCTAGTGAACCTGGAATATGAAGCAACGAATAATTTGATCCGTGTGCATGAGAAGCCCGGCGCACGCAAGGACCGTTACAGCAGCCTGAGCTATAACTATTACATTGCGCTGCAGGTTGAACGCATGATGAGTAAAAACTTTATACGCAATAAGAAGATTGAAATAAACTTTAGAGCGCCCAGACTGCGGCATTAAGGAGGCGGCTATATGGAAGAAATACAGCAGAAAAAGGTCGCCATGATCAGCCCGGACGGCAAGAAAAGCTTTGTGCCATTGACGGAATTTATGAGTAAGGTGCGATATGCGAACCTGGCAAACGTGAAGATCCGCGACCTGGAAAATAACCGCGACTACAACCCTACTTATAAAAAGTACACCAAGAGCCAGATTGTTACCTATTTGGCGAACCCGGCCAACTATGAAGTGCAGCTGCGGCAGATGAGCCAATACCTGTTCAATATTTCGAACTATTACAGGCGGCTGATCCAGTATTTTGCCAACATGAGCACGTTTAGTTACATTGTGGTGCCGTATGGCGTTGATTATTCCAAGAATGTGAACCTGCAAAAGTTCAAAAAAGGTTACTATGCGGTGACGGCACAGTTGGAAAAGATGAACCTGCGGCACGAGTTCAGCCGGGCGTTGATGGTGGCGTTCCGTGATGATGTGTATTACGGGTACGCATGGGAAACGAACGACAGCTACACATTTCAGCAGCTGGATGCAGACTATTGCAAGATCAGCAGCATTGAGGATGGTGTATACAACTTTGCGTTCAATTTTTCTTACTTTGATTCCCACCGTGAGCGATTGCCAAATTTTCCGCCGGAATTTACCACGATGTACAGTGCGTACCAGAAGGACTCCGGCTTGAAGTGGCAGGAGCTGTCAAGTGAGAACTCTATCTGTTTGAAAGTAAACGAGCAGACGTATGTGCCGATCCCGCCGTTTGTGAGCTTGTTCAGCGCACTGGCGGATATTGAAGACTACCGGGCGATCAGCAAGGATGCCAGTGAAGTGAATAATTACAAGGCGTTGGCGCTGGAGATCCCGGTGGGGGATGACGGTACATTTTTGATTGACTACGACCTGTGCAAAGAGTTTTACGACATGCTGTGCAACGTGTTGCCGGAGAACATTGGCGCGATTATGAGTCCGATGAAGATCAGCAGCTGGGACTTTGAAAAAAGTGGAGCTATAAGCGGCAGTGACGATGTGGCAAAAGCCGAAAATTCGATGTGGAAACAGGCGGGTGTAAACAATATCTTGTTTGGTGGCGGTGAAGACCCCAGCAGCTCTACGCTGAGCCTTTCTACCGTGAATGACCAGATGATTGTGTTTGCGATGATGCGGCAGATTGAACGCTGGATCAACCGTAAATTAAAGAGTGTTTCGACGGCAGTTAAGTTTAAGGTAAATATTTTAGATGTGACGTATTTTAACCGGCAAGAAGTGCATGACCGCCTTGTAAAAGATGGACAGTACGGAATGCCGGTGCGCAGTGCCATTATGGCGACAAGCGGATACAGCCCAAGCGATGTGGAGAACATGCAGTACCTGGAAAACACGGTATTGAACCTGTCGGCCAATGAGGTGCCGCTGATAAGCTCCAACACGCAGAGCGCTGCTGACAGTAATGCCGCGACAGATGAAGGCGGACGCCCCACCAATGCAAGTGAGGGTAAGGCGCTGACAGACGCAGGCGAGAACAGCAGCGAGGAAGACCTGGCGACAGGAGGCTGATTTGAGCGATGAAGCGTGAAGTTAAGGTACGCGGCCGTGACATGGTACTATATTTGCTGCGCCAGAAAAAGAAGCTGGTACGGGAAGAGCGCGACAGTGGCGGCCATACAGTATATATTTTTGAACTTGACGACGATGATTTGAAGGCTGTGCAGGAGTTTGCCGCACAGCAGAAAAAACGAAATTACTTTTGAGAGACCGCTATGCAAGCGGCCTTTTTTAGTTTACGGGGTGATTGGATGTGAGTGAGCGGTTGAACCGCCTGCCAATTACCTTTGAAAAAACCGGAGAAGTGATGGGTAAAGATACGCGTTTTATTAACGTGACGATTGATGTGCTGCATACTGGCGGCAACCTGAACGGATCGCGGTTTGAAAAAGAGGTAGTTGACCGGGCAGCAAAGAGTATTGCGAATACCCCGATCCTTGGATACATTGAGCAAAATGACGATGATGAGCTTGATTTTAAGGGCCATGAACATGAGCTGATTGTGGACGAGGACGGGATTCGATATGTATATGCCGGCAGCGCTTACGGTGTGATACCGGAGAGCTGCAACCCGCGCTGGGTAAGCCGGGATGACGGCACAGGAAAAACACGGGAATATTTGCGCGTTGACGGGTTGCTGTGGACCAAGTTTGACGATTCCTGTGGGATTTTTGAGCGGGATGTGGTGAAAGGGCAGAGCATGGAGATCACCAACATGGAAGGCTATGTGGATAAAGACGGCTACTATGTTGTGCAGAATTTTGATTTTGATGGCTGCTGCGTGCTTTCCACCACTGACCCGCAAATCCGACCAGCAATGACGGGCAGCACAGTTACGGCGAATTTTACCGCCGCGACGATTGCGAGCCAGGTTAAGGATATGCTGGCGGAATACACAGCTTTACAGAGATCTGAATCCTCCAAGGAGGCTCAGATAGATAATTTTGCGAAAGGAGACGATTGCTTGAAAGAAAAAGAAGAAATTCTGGCTTCTTATGGCATTGACGCTTCTACGCTGGAGTTCTCTTTGGAGGAAATTACCATTGAGGAACTGAAAGCGAAGTGTGAAGAGATGGCTGCGGCAAAATCTGCCGAGCCGGAAGAGCCGCAGGGTGAACCGGAAAGTGAGCCGGCCGCAGAGCCTGCTGCTGAACCTGCAGAACCCGAACCCCCGGCAGAACCGGAACCCGCTGCGGAACCGGAAGGTGGAGAACCTGCTGCGGATTACAGCCTGAACCTGTGCGACAAGCTGAACGAAGTAAACGAGGCCATTAGCGCTGAAACCATGATTGACCCGTGGGGCTATGAAGTAAGCCGCTATTGGCTGCAGGATGTGCAGGATGATCTTGCCGTTGTGATGGATTGCCAGGATTGGAAGATCTACAGCTTTACCTTTACCATGGATGGCGACAACGTGAAAGTTGATTTTGCCAGCAAGAAACGCATGAAGGTAAAGTACGAAGCCTGGGATGAAGGCAGTGCCGATATGGGCGTGCCCGCGCTATACAGCACCATGGGCGACAAGGCCAAAGAGCAGACCGAAAAACTGGATGCCGCCAACAAGCAGTACAGCGAACTGAAAGCAGAGTATGACGAGATGAAGCCGAAATATGATGCTTACGTTGCGGCCGAGGCTGCTGCAGCCAAAGAAGAAGAGAGCGCTAAACGCGAACAGCTGTTTGCCGTTATGGATCAGAAGCTGGATGGCGATGCTGATTATGCCAAGCTGCGAGATAACAAGACGATGGAGTTTACCGTTTTGGAAGATGCTTGCTACAAGCTATTGGGCAAAAAGGCCGCTGAGTTCAGTTATGTTCCGCCCAAAGAAAAGAAGGGCGAGGTAAACAAGGTACGGTTTGGCGTAAATGGCACCCAGAAAACAGAGAAGCGCTATGGCGACCTGTTCGAACGTTACCTGCATACAAAAGAGTAAAAAAAGGAGTTACATATTATGGCTAACATTAAACATGCTGTTGTTGGCACCGATATGCTGGTTGGTTCCAGCAACGCTGCCTACCTGAAGAGTGTTGTTTTTTACAAGGATGGCAGCCCTGCCGCCATTGATAATGGCAACATTGTTGTGATTGGTGATGCGATCGGCCCCGAAACCTACAAGGCTGAAGCACCTGCTGCTGATTCCAAGCGCTCCCTGCTGGCCCTGGTTGCCGGCGTTGAGCTGTTTTATGATGAGACCCGCACCCATTACCTGACCGAGTGGGAGAACGAAGCTGGCAAGCCTGTTCGCGTTTACCTGCTGGTTGCCGGCGCTGATTCTTTCCGCGTTACTGCTGAAGCTTTTGACGGTACCCCCGAAAAGGGCAAGTTTGTTGCCTTTGCTGCTGGTTCTACCAAGCTGAAAATTGAGGCTGATGCTTCTGCTGACAATGTTTTTGGTGTGATCAAGCGCGATCCTGTGAAGGTTGGCTTTGGCGATGGCCAGTATACCTATTACATCGTTGACGTGATCGCCTGATTTTTTGTATCAGCGAGTTAGTTATAACTAATTACTGGTGTGGCCTATGGCTGCACCTATCTTTATATGTAAAGGAGTATTAACATGGATGAGAAACTGATTAAGCTGGCCGTTGATGGCTACCATGGCCACCTGGGCGAATACAGCGTGAAAGACAGCCAGGAAGTTCTGCGCCAGGCCATGATTGAGGCTAATAATGGCAAGACCAGCATGAACTACAAAGATATCCGCGACGGTAAGTGCAACAACCTGTTTGCTATTACCGAAGTTCTGATTGATAAGGTCAATGAAGAGGGCCTGAAGGGTGACGAGTTCTTTACCAATTTTATTGAGGACCGTAACACCTCTCTGGGTGATACCAATATTTTCCATGCCACCAAGCCGTGCCTGCTGACTGTTGCCGACATTGCTGAAGGCACCCAGGGCGTTCGCCGTCAGCGTCTGGAAGCCGGCCAGGACATTACTGTGAATACCCAGCTGCGTGCTGTGAAGGTTTACGAGGAAATGAACCGCGTACTGGCTGGCCGTATTGACTTTAATGACCTGGTTGACACTGTTGGCCGCAGCTTTACCCAGTACGATCTGGACAGCGCTTATCTGGCATGGACCAGCATGTTCACCAAGCTGGACCCCGTTTATACCCAGAGCGGTTCTTACAATGAGGACAAGCTGCTTGACCTGATTGAGCACATTGAAGCTTCTACCGGAGACACTGCTACTATCGTTGGTACCCGCAAGGCACTGCGCAAGATTACCACTGCTACCATGGGCGAGCAGGCCAAGAGCGACCTGTACAGCATGGGCTACCTGGGCCACATTGCCGGCACCCCGATGATTGCGATGAAGCAGCGCCACAAGATCGGCTCTACTGAGTTCATTCTGCCTGACGACACTGTTTACATTTTTGCCGGTGACACCAAGCCCGTGAAGCGCGTTACCGAGGGTGAAGTTACCATGCTGATGGGCGACCCGATGAACAAGGCCGACCTGACCCAGGAATTCCTGATGACCAAGCGTACCGGTATTTCCATTATTCTGGACCGCGACTTTGGCAGCTACAAGTTTGCCTGATAAGGTTTTGAGCTGAACGATACCCCTGCCGCAAGGCGGGGTTCTTTTTTGTATAAGGAATATTTTGGAGGTATGTTTTGGCAACTGCGAAGATTACCAATGAAACCATGGTGGAATGCAAGAACGGCACCCATGGCAACTTGTTTTATGCTTCGACCCGCAACCCCGGCTACACCGTTGAGTGGACCGAGTTTGGCGAGGTGCAGGAGATGGACTATGCCGAGCTGCTTGTAATGCGTGGCAGCCAGCCGCGGTTTTTCCGTGATAACTGGATTTTGATTGAGGACGCCAACGTATTGCGCAAGCTGGGTGTGGAACGTTACTACAAGAATGCGCTGACCACGGAGAACTTTGACGAGGTATTTAAGTGGACCCCGGATGAGATCCGCGATAAGGTGCCCAAGATGAGCGAGGGGATGCGCGACAGCATCCGTATCCGCGCAAAGGAGATGCTGAAGGCAGACCAGCTGGACAGCCGTGCCATGATTAAATCATTGAACGATGTACTGGATTGCGATTTGGAAGAATCCGTTGCATTGGAGGCACCCAAGAAACCCAGAACCCGCAAGAGCGGCGTTGAGATTGTGACGATCGGCGGAACCGAAGAATAATGAGAGGAATGGTGCGGGCCAATGGGCACAAGATACGAGGAAGTTTATGAGCGTTACCGTGGCCAAGTCCGCAACTATGAGTTCCTGGACTACGATGCGGTGACAAGAGAAGCAATGCAGCTGGATCTTTTGAAGATGGCAATCAGCGATTTTGAGGATGTGTGCAAACAGGACCTGAATGATAGGGAAGATGACCTGCTGGAGTTCAACATTACGCTGACGAACCGCGAGAAGGATATTTTGGCACTGGGCATGATTGTGCATTTTGTGCGCCAGTATGTTTATAACACAGACGCATTGCAGAACGGATTGAGCACAAAGGATTTTACGTTGTTTTCGCCAGCCAACCTGTTGGAGAAGATGACGACCCTGCTGACCACGACAGAGCGGCAGCAGATGAAGGAGATTAACCTGTACTCTTTCCGCAATGGGGAAATTGCGAGCTTGACTGAGTGAGGTGGTAGCGTATGAACTATGAGACATATGCTGCTATGCTTGGCAGGCACGGAAGTACGCGACGTGACCGGATGGTTGAAAAGAGCAAACGGGACACGCTGAGAATGGGGCCTGACTCCCCTGCCTATAAAGAGGTAGAGATTGAGGGGGTACCCCACCACATGATGATTATTAGCAGCACGGTGACAAACCAGAAGATTATACGCACCATGCCGGGAGACAACTTTGAGATTGGAAAAATTATGCTGTTTAGTAAAAGCCATTGGCTGATTACAGAGCGCGATGCGGACGATGAAATAACCGTGCGCGGCAAAATTGAGCTATGTAACCGGAGCATCCAGTGGCAGAACCATGAGACCGGGGAAATTATTACCCGGTGGGCGGTTGTGGATAAGCCGTATTTTTCCAACCTGAACGAAGATGTATACATGACCATTTCCAGCCGCGAATTCCAGGTGAAAATACCGTATGATGAGGAATCGGCTTTGCTGGATGTGGGGAAACGCCTGATGATGGAGCAGATCAATGGCAAGCCAAAAACTTACCGTGTGACCTGTGTGGACGCTATGACAGAACGCTATGACTGGAATGACGCCCAGACGGGATTTTTGGTTTTGAACCTTGAACAGGATCAGCATGTGGAAGAACAGGATAACGCCGAAAAGATGCTGTGTGATTACCAGGAGGTAAGGCAGGCACCGGAGGACGGCGAAGTGATTATTAAATACGCGGGCGAACCCAAAGTGCGCATTTGCGGGCGCGGCAAGATTTTTAAGGCCACAGTAGATGGCAAGCCGCTGCCGGGATGCACCTGGAGCCTGAGCGTTGATGATAAAGCACTTGAAACAAAGGTATACCTTGCCAACAGTGTGCAGTGGAACCGGGTAACTGGGGACAGCTGCCGGGTATGCGCAGAGGATAATGCCGTGCTGAATGGAGCCACCGTGAAATTGACGGTTGTGGCACCGGACGGCAAGAGCACAGACAGCATTGCAGTGAAGGTGGTGGACGTATGAACCTGAGTGAGCTGGGAGAATACAAACACAAAGTAGCCGCCCTGCTGGCACAGGACGACACCATTATTAACCTGCTGCTTGGCCCCGTGGACGATGATATTGACACGGACGAGATGCTACTGGGCGATAAGAGCATTAGTACCGGACATATTTACGAGTTTGAGTATGTGCCGGAAATCAATGAAACGGCGGATACCTACCTGTGCATGGAGACTGTAGTGGCTAAGGCACCGAGCGATACGGCATACAGAGTGTACCTGTACATTTTTGCCTATTGCAATAAGAAGGTAATGAAGAGTTACCGACACCCCGGCGTGCTGGGGACGAAGGCCGATGTGTTGGCTATGAACGTTGACCGTTTACTGAACGGCAGCGAAGATTTTGGAATTGGGAAGGTACGGTTGCTGAACAACGATGTATACAAGCCGAATAATAATTATTACGGCCGCTGCATTACATACGAAGTGATGGCGTTCAACCGCAAGATGGGTGGCGCAAAGTGAAAGTACCGTACTATGAACTGCTGAACCCCGAAGGTTTTATGGTGAAAAACGTGGGCAGAGTACACTCACCCCGACTGAGCGACATTAACAAGCGCGGCTATATGAGCTATCAGTTTGCGCTAAGTACCTTGCTGCTGACACCACAGGCGATGTTTGAAGACATTGCCAAAGTAACAGGGCAGGAGAACCCGTATGAAGCTTTGAGCGAGGAGGAAAAAGCCACCATTAACACCTTTGATTTGTTGAGTATGAGCAAAGAAAGCCAGGCGGAGATGATTGCCGCACTGGCCTTTTTTATTGATGCGCCGCTTGAATATGATGAAGCGCACCATGCTGTGCTGGTGAATAAAACCGAGGTGGACGATAAGATCCTGATTGATGGTTCCATAACGCGAGATAACTGGGCAGAGATTTGCGACATTTGCCTGCAAACCGCGTACATAGACCAGAAGCGGGAGGAAAACTTGAAGTTCAAAAATGAGGCTGCCCGCAAGTTTTATGAACGATTCCAAAAGAAAAAGGCTGAATATGAAAAATCGAAACGAAAAGAGCATAAGAGTAACCCTGATTTGGAGTTGGGGAACATCATCTCTGCGCTGGCGACAAACCATAACAGCCTGAATTATACGAATATTTATGATTTGACGGTGTACCAGGTACATGACACTTTTAACCGTCAGAACATAAAAAAACAAAATGAGATCCATGACATGAACTATGCCGTATGGGGTGGCGAGAACGACCTTGGCGGATGGTACAAACACATGGAGACTGATAAATGATAACGGAGGAATAAGATATGGCTGTAAATCCGAATATGGCGAACCGTGAAGTTGCTGATCTGGTTCTGCTTGATTACAAGACCAAGAAAGTTTTTCTGCCCATTGATTTTGCCAACGTGACCACCACTGACTTTACCGCAAACCGCACGTTTGCAAAGGGCGGCCAGGGCGCACCGAACCGTGTTGGCTTTGATAGCGAGCGTGCAGGCACCCTGAAAGTTGACACCCAGATCATGCCTGTTAAGCTGTTTGCCCTGCTGAGCGGCCAGGACATTGGTAAGGTTGCAAAGATTATGAAGCGCGAGGTACTGACCGCTACCACTGACGGCATTGAACTGAGTGAGACCCCGAAGGCCGGCACTGTGCAGGTTTTTGCTGTTTCTGACGACGCCGGTACTGAGATCAGTGATCTTACCACCAACGACAAGAAGGTTACTGGTGCTGGCCTGCAGGACGGCAAGAACTATGTTGCCTACTACTTCTACGACAAGAATGATGGTGTTCAGACTGTCAAGTTTGATTCTGACACATTCCCGCGTGCCTTTGAGGTCCACGGTATGATGCCGTTCAAGACCGAGGACGACGAGATTGTGCAGTGCGAGCTGGTTTACTACAAGGCTCAGCCGCAGGCAAGTTTCAGCCTGGCTTTCCAGAACACTGGTGATCCGACCACTGTTTCTATCACCTTTGACTGCATGGCCAATCAGGACGGCGACATTTACAGCATGAACTTTATGGAGTGATCAACGCAAATTCCTACCTTATTATATATAGGTTTGAATTGTGATGTTTGATCCGTGGGGGAGCGAAAAGCTCCTCCATTTTTAGAACGCGAAAGGAGTAGCGTGCATGGAAGACAAGAATACCGGCGGTATTGCCGATGTGGAGATTGAACCTGTTGAAACTGCTGCCCCGCCTAAAGTGCCCCTGAAGCGCCAGGTGCGCCCGCTGAAGGGCGTGGTTGTATACTACAGCAAGGAACGCGGCTACATGGGTTTTGAATGTGATGGGCACGGCTACCAGGTGCCGGTGAAAGACGGCTATGCCGTTGGCGATGTGGTTAAGTTTAAGATTACAGACGGGAAGATTGAGCTGTGCAAGTAAGCGGACGAAGTAAGTATAATGTGAGCCGTGACAAGAGCAAACGCACCTATGACGGGATTGTGTTTGATTCTGAACTTGAGATGAAATATTACAAGGATGTTGTGCTGCCGGGGGTTGCCAGCGGGGAGATTGTGGACTATCAGCTGCAGAAACCCTATGAGCTACAGCCAAAGTACCGCAAGGAACGTGGGGGAAAAATGGAGACGGTGCGAGCCATTAACTATGTGGCTGATTTTTGGTTGAAATATAAAGACGGCACAACAGAGGTAATTGACACCAAAGGATGCCCGGACACTGTGGCATTGATGAAACGGAAGATATTTGATTACCTGTACCCGGACGAGCATTTGCGTTGGATTGTATACCGTAAACGGCGTGGCGGGTGGATTGATTACGAATAATGGAGAGCGCACGCCACGTCTATAGCTGTAAAATTTAGGCGGGGTTAGGTGTGGAGGTTCACTACGACACGCTGTAAAATTGTGATTATGCCAGGAAACGACAGAAAAGTTTGTTGAGCATGACAAAATTAGGGCATGGTACCCGAATAGAACATGAACACGGCTCCGCCTGAAAAGGGCGGGGCTTTTTATTTTGTGAGGTATTTTTTTTATGGAAATTAAGAAGAACATCCGTGTGGGCGACAGAATCCGATTTGTGGATTTTGTTTGCGACATGTGCGAGAAGGACGGCAAGCAGTATTACGCGCTGTTTGATTATGCTTGGCGCATTGCGGTGATTACCTTTTTTGCCTCGGAAGCGGAGCTGGACAAGATGGACACAGATGAGATGTGCGACTTTGTTTACAGCCGACAGGGCATTGAGATTGTGGAAGACCCGGATATTGCGGTGATTACAGCGGGACTTTACGAGGCATGTGAAGCCGAGATGAAAGACCGGAAAGAAAAATACATGAAGGTATTTGATGCGATCAACCATCCGGACCCGCTTGACCGGATTGCAGATGCCTTTGCAGAAATTGCAGGGAATTTGAGCCAGCTGGGAGACCAGGAATTTTTGGCTGATCTGGTAAAGAAAGTGCGCAAAGAAGAGCAGCCCGCAAAGAAACCGCCCGTGAAGATTGAGGTTGTGAACGGCAAGGAGAGTTAAATGGCCAAGACGGTAAGCACACAGAAAGGGCTGGAACTGGAACTGCAGCGGCGAATTAACCTGGCACTGAATGGCGGGGCGAAAACGGCTGTGGAGAATTGTTTGAAAAAGCATATCCAGGAAGATGTACTGGATGTATACCAGCCAAAAGTATATAAGCGCCGCGGCCAGGGCGAAGGGGCATTGGAAGCCGACAGTAGCGTGGTGAGCAGCGTGAGAGAACATGTGCTTACGGTAAAGGATATTGGTGCGCCGAATGAATCAGCCGTTGGTGGGCAGTACAAAACCGGCACCAATACACCGCTTGCTGAGATGGTGGAGAAGGGCGATGTGAAAAACATTTGGGGTTCGCCACCTGATGCGGCCTATTTGCACCCACGCCCGTTTGTGGCAAACACAGCAAAAGAAATCGCAGATGGGAACAGCGCCGTACATGGAGAGATTGTGAAAGCCATAAAAGAGCAGTTCCCTGATAACTAACGCGACGAGAGCTTCGGCTCTTGTCTTGAGCGGCTGATTTGAAAAGAATCGGCCTTTGAAGGCTTGAGCCGAACCGTAAGGGGGAAAGTATATGGCGGAAGATTTAAGTATTAAGGTAAAAGTGGAACCTGACGGCGGTGGTGTGCAGGGAAAACTGAATGAGATTGCGAAAGACAAAAAGTTTAATGTACAGATTGGCGATAAAAACCTAAAGACACAGCTAAAGAGCATCAGTCAGACTATATCCGGGGCGATGGAAAAGGCAATGGCCAATACCATGAAGGCTATTGACGACTACGCTAAAAGCGCCCAGCAGGCAGCCGCAGTTATTGAACAGGCACAAAAGCGGGAACAGGCGGCGCTTACTTCTAATATAAATCTACTTACTGGTAGTGTACAGAAACGAAAAGAACTCGCAAGTGCCACTCAAGAGCAGATTGTCGCACAAAAGCAGCTAAATGAGGGAATCAAGCTTACTGCAACACAAGAACGAGAACTTAAAAACAGTATAAATAAAGATACTGAGATTTCGGCTCTTAATACAAAAATAAAGCAGTACCAAAAAATAAAAGAAAATATTTCTGACATCAAAACACTTGTTGCCGAAATAAATGCAGAAACTACAAATTCTAATGACGACGAAAAAGCAAAAAATGGAAACGATGTTTCTTCTGAAATTTCTTCTTTTCAGCAAAAACTTTTAAGCACTCTTAAAAATCCTACATTAAAACAGGGATTACAGGAAAATTCTAATGATATCAGTAAGGATATAGACACTTATTTTTCTTTGATGAGTGATAGCTTTGAGAAAGGCGCAGTAGAGATTAAAAATGTCGTTGGAAACGAAACTGATAAAATCAAACAAGTTTTCAATGTCTTTGAAGATATCGTAAAGTGGGATGATCCTGATGTAGGGTATGAAAGTTTTACTGATTATGTAAAGGATCAGTTGGCGGAGACTGAAGAAGACTCTAACAAGGTAGCGAAACAGTTCAAAACAGTAATTAAGGCTATAGATATGAAGGCATCGGAAGAATTAAATTCTGCCGCCTTGAATTATACTGCGACTCTTAAAAGCTTGTTTGAAAAGTTAAATGAAGCCCGTCAAAAAGTATTAAGTTCTACATCAACAGAAGAAGAGGTTGAAACTGCTGCAAAAGATTATCAAGAGTATTGGGTTGAGATTGCTTCGACCATTGGTATTTTACCTGATAGTGTAAAAAATCAAATGGTTTCTGGTATAGACAATACAATCCAGGCTGTTGAAGAAAGAATTGAACAACGAAAAAAAGAACTTCAAAATAAAGTTGCCGGAATAAGTGATGCGCAGACAGAGTTAAAAACCATGTCTGAACCGGATTTGGATGATACTGAAATAACAGCCCGTATAAAAAGCACTACTGAAACTATTATTTCTCAGCTTGATACGATGGCTCAAAAGCAAAAGGATGTCACTGCTGCAAAAAATGGTACATTAGAGGCTGAGCAGGCCATTTACACAGAAACTAAAAAAAGCATTGATGCTCTTCAGACCCTGGTTAAGCAAAAAGAGCAGATTGCAGAAGAAATTTCAAAATTAAAATCTGAGGCTACCGGTATTACAGATGGTAAAAACAAGGCTGATGATGCGAAAACTTTGCTTGAAACGCTTTCGGCAATTAACCCAAGCAAGGTAAAAGATGTTCTGGATAAAGTTTCTGCGTTCGTTAATTCTGTGGCAGAGAGCAACCCGAAGCTTGAAACGACCAAAACAAAAGCTGCTGAATTTAATGCGGCCATTGAGAGCATCAATAAAACTTTGGCAATCTCGACGGCCTTTTTGACCAGTTTAACCAAGGAAGATAAAACGGCCAAAGGAAAGCGCGGCGGCAAAAAGACGCAGAAAGCGGATACTACCGAGGTTGATGAAGCTGTAAAGCTACAGCAGTTGGTATTGAACGCTGAGAAGGCAGCGGATGCAGTAAAAAACGCCATTACCAGAGCAAGTAATTCCATTAACACCATTACAGCTGAATTGAAAACAGCAGCTACCAGTGCAGACGGAGCAAAAGAAGCGACCAGCCCCATGATTGAGGCTGCGATTGCCCTGAATGACACTTTTAAGCAATACAGTGAATCCCTGGCTGACATAAAGACCAACGCTGGCATTATGAACGGGACTGCAGCCACAACCAAGCGCGGGAAGAAAGTCGCCACTGAGACTGCCAGCATGGATGATGTGGCTGCCAGTGCTGCAAAAGCGAATGAGGCGAGCACTCAAATCCACACGGTGTTTACCAAGTTTGCCAAGATTGGCGCTGCGACAAATGGGTTTGCTGAAAAAGCAGCGCAGATTATTGCGGCATCTGATGAAGTAAACGCTATTATCCTGGCTTATAAAACCACTGGCGAGCGCACCGCGATTACAACGGCCGATGCGGCAAAACAACAGCAGAGTGCTGCACAGGAGCTTTCTGCCCAGATGGAAACTGTTGGTGCGACCCTGAATAATGCTGGCGAAAAGGTTGGCCGGGCTACTACCGCACTGAGCGAAGCTGCACAGGCCAGCGGAACAATTGATGCTAGTGTAAAGACACTTGTGAACGCCGGAAGCCGGTTAAAGCGACTGTTTACCAGTTATGCTAACATTGCAGCAGGGTTACAGGAAAACCTGGACAAAGTGGCAGAGATTGATGGCAGCAAGAATGCAACAACTTACCGCAAGCTTGGAAACTTTATCAATAATATCGTTGATTTTTATAAGAAGTCCATTGGTGAGCTGAGTGCCATCAACAGCGTTAAACTACCGAAAGATGAAAACGGCAAGACGGTGACGCCGAAAGTTGATGCAGCAGTAGCAGAAGCCACTCAGCGATTTAAGACAACATTGGATGAAGCATTGAGTCAGGCACTGGCTACGCTGAAAGATACCAGCGGCCTTGATGCAAAACTTGCCAAGGCACAGCAAAGTACAGTCGATGCTAAAAAGGCCAAGACTGACATTGTGAATGGCTTTGCGGAAATTACTGCCGTATTTAATAGTCTAACGAATGCAGCCAAGAGCATTACGGACAGCATGACGGACCTTGCTAAACTGAAAACCATGACCGACGAGGTAAACATGGACCAGTTTGCGGAGCTGATTAACAACTCTGTTGATGAGCAGATTAAGAAAATCTCCACTAAGATCCGCAAGGACGCGATGCTGCAAACCAGCCCTGATAATAGCCATGTGACATCGCTGGCAATGAAGACCGGCAATATTGGCTCCATGATCAAGCAGATGCCGGACGGCGCTATAAAAGATAGTTACACCAAGCAATTTGCCGAACTGAATGACGACATTACTGCCTTTTATAATGGCAGCGAAAAAGCCGCAACAACATGGGCAGATATTGTTAGCCGGACCACCGAGATGGCGGAAGGTGTAAAACAGGTTAATAAAGAAACCCAGGAAGCGGCCAAAGCGGCGGCACAAAGCGCAATTAAGAGTGCGCAAGACCTTGAACAGCGGCAGGCTCTTGCTGCAGAATTACAGCAGCGATTTGATGCGTTGAATAACACGATCGATAAGGGCAAAGAGATTGAAGGTAACGGTAAAGCTTTTAATGAGTTTCATAGTGCATTAGAGCAAATTGAAGTAGACGCAAAGCGTCTTGGTCCACAGTTAGAATCTGCACTGGATAAAAAGGATATAGTGTCATTAAAGGCTTTGACGGACTACGACAAAAACTTAACCGACATTGAGCAAAGAGTTGCTAAGGTAACTGACGGAGTGATTAGCACTACTTCAAAAGCTGTTAAATCCGTCGCTGACCAAAAAGAAGAGTTAAAAAATATCGATCCAACTGCCGCGATTAACAAAGCTCTGAAATTGAAGGTTGACGGCGCAGAAAGTGCTAAGATTACACGCCTGCGGAAAGAACTTGAGGAGTCTAAGACTACAATAGCAAACGCCCGCAAAGCATATGAGGATGATTGGAGTTCCGATAATTTTGACAAGCTCGTAACCGCTATGAAAAATGGCCAGGATGCTGCTAACAAATTTACGACAGCAGTAAAGACGGCCAATGATACCATGGCTGACAATGGTACTAGAAGTAATGAACGCCAGTTTGAGCAGATTAAGGACTTTTTGGCAAACTACCAGACGATGCTAACGACTTTGCAGCGGAGTGCTGGTAATAAAGGATTCAAAGAACTTGGCGGAGACAATGGTGTCTACAAGCAAACTGAAAGCGCTCTTAAAAAGATGGCTGAAGAAGCCGAAAAGGTTAAATCTGCGGCTGACGTTCCAACTTTTATTACTGCAATGGCCAAACAATTCAAGGATGCCAAAACGCCGATTGAAAGTGTCTCTGATGCGTTGAACGCTGTTAAAACAAAGATTGGCGAAACAAAGGCGGAAGCTGATAAGTTTAATGGCGCTCTTAAATCTCAGCGTGATGTGAACACTTATATTAAGAGTGTTTCTAATTCTTTGTATACAGCACAGAGGTATTTGTCTAATAACTCTAAAATTACAACTGATCCTGCGATGTATGCACGATATCTTGAGTATATTGAACGCTACCAGGAATTGCTAAAATCCGGGAAAATCACACAGCAAAACGGCCAGGAATATGCAAGCAAAGCATCCAAGGAATTTGCAGAACTGAAAAAAGCAGTACAGGATGCTGGCCTTGAGACCGACACGCTGGCGATGAAGTTCAAAAAGCTGTTTGAGACAAATATCAAGAGTCAGTTTGCCAGCCAGGTAATTAACATGGTTCAGCAAGGGTTACGACAGATTTACCAGAACGTGGTGAATATTGATTCTGCCATGACCGAGCTGAAAAAGGTTACAAACGAAACTGATAATACATACGATGCGTTTTTGGATGATGCCGGTACGCGAGCAAAGAATCTGGGCGCTTCTATCAGCGATATTGTAACGGCCAGTGCTGATTTTGCACGGTTAGGTTACAATTTGAAAGATTCCAAAGAATTGGCTGACGCGGCCGTCCTGTACCAACATGTGGGGGATGGAATTTCTAGTGTCAATGATGCTAGTGAATCTATCATTTCCACAATGAAAGCGTTTGGCGTTGAAGCAAAAGATGTAACCAGCATTGTTGATAAATTTAATGAGGTGGGTAATAATTATGCCATCTCCTCGGCTGGAGTTGGTAGTGCGCTACAGCGCTCGGCATCCGCCTTGCATACCGCGGGAAACACGTTGGATCAAAGTATTGGTATGATTGTGGCTGCCAATGATGTTGCGCAGGACCCGGAGTCGGTAGGTAACGCGCTGAAAGTATTGTCACTGCGCATCCGTGGCGCAAAGACTGATCTTGAACAGATGGGCGAAAGCACTGACGATGTTGCAGTGAGCACTTCTAAACTGCGTGACCAGATCAAGGCATTGACCAATGTTGACGGTAAGGGCGGATTTGATATCTTAACCAAGAGCGGGGATTTTAAGTCCACCTATGAAATCATGGAAGGCATTGCCAACGTCTGGAAAGAAATGAACGACGTTGACAAAGCATCCCTGTTGGAACAGGTTGCTGGCAAGAACCGCGCTAACGTTGTTTCCGGTATGCTGGACAACTGGAAGGACGCACAGAATGCCGCCAAGACTGCCGCTAAATCTGCCGGCAGCGCCACAAAAGAAAACGAGACTTACCTTGATAGCATCAATGGTAAAATCTCGCAGTTCACAGCAGCATTTGAGAAGCTTTCTAAGGATGTGCTGGATAGCGATCTGATAAAATTCTTTATTGAATTAGCAACACATATTGCCAATCTTGCTGATGAAGCTGTGAAGCTTGTTGACAATTTTGGACTAATTCCAACTGCACTAACTGGTATTAGTACAGGGCTTGTAACGTCACTTATTAAGAACAAAGGCACCAGTGGTAAATTGTATGCCCGTTTACACAAGGGGAATAGTTGTGTAGGATGCAGGTGCCAAATAATTAAATACCCAAATTGCTGGGAAAGGCTAAGAGCCGCATAGCCATAGTGAGCCGGTAATGGAACACTATGGAGCCGAAAGGCAGAAACAAGTATGCGGATGCGGTATGCTGAGAGAAAAGCCGCCCCTACGGGGTGGTGCTAACCCGCGCAAACAATGCTTAATCAGCAGCCGAGACATCGCGTGCAGGGATGTGCGCAGAAGAAGATGTGTGAACTTTGGTGTTTTGGTTCATCGACTGTATGGGTAGCCCTATTCCATGGTGAAAACCAGACGGGAAGAAAGACAGTCAGAACATTACGGGAAAGCCGTAAGAAGGTTATAAAAGATTTACGAAGGTGGTTTTTGAGGAGATGAGTTGAAAGTGAAGTGGTTGAATGGTATAATTGATAAGGTAATTTACAGATACAAACAGTATAAAAATCATAGGTGGATTGAAGAGCATAAACAATGGCTTTTTGAAAACTATGATGGATTAACTGTTGAAGTAAAAGATGAAACCATTGTGTATGCTGGACGCGATGATTATATCGATCCAGACAACTCAAAGCGACATCCAGCTGTATGGTACAGGGTTCCCATTAACCTGGAAAAATGGGGAAGAATATATGATCAACAGGTGAGATATAAATGAGTTCCTTTACTGTCCCTTATGGTGTAACATCTACAGCATTGTTTATCCGCGTAAAGGCGGAGGCTAATGGGGAGCACTATGAGGGATGGGGACTGATTGATACCGGTTCCGCTGATAGTGGGATAACTGAAGCAGTTGTAAATAAGTTAAATGTTGTTCCGATCAAAGGTAAGGAATACCATACGGCGAATGGTAAAATTGTCGCACCAAGATATAATATTTCTCTTACGCTGCAGAATAATGTTGTTTTCTCTAACATCCAGGCTTCACTCTTTACAAATAACGGAGACGGCTTTGATTTTTTGATTGGGATGGATATTATTTCTCAGGGAAGCTTGGCTGTAACTAATTACAATGGCGCGATGCGAATATCGTTTGAATACCCCGCACACGGAACGATCGATTTTACAAACATGTAATACATAATAAAAACAAGCCCTGACCTTTAATGGCCGGGGCTTTTGGTATTTTTGAGAGGTAATTTTTTATGGCATTTATGGAAGGTATTTTGAAGCCTTGCCAGCGCAAGGTACTGTTTGAGCGAGAGTACAGTTCTGAGCAAGACGCAATGATTTATAAGTGCGAATATGTTATGCGGGCAGTAGCAATCAACTGCAAAAGACTGACGGCAAACCAAGCGGAGCAGATGGACAAGTTTGCGATGATGGGAATTTATAACGGCGGCTGTTTTAATTGCCCCAAAAATCAAGGAACGGAGGGGTGATTATGGGTGCTACATATAAACCGAACGTTAATCTAAACAATCGCAAAAGTACCAGAGAGATGTTTATGCCAAGTAGCCAATCTACATATAAGGAAGAGGATTTTATGACAATTCAGATTACTGCCAACGCCAAAGAGATTGCGGCGCTAATTAAAGAATTACAGGGGCAGGAAAACGCCAATAACAACACACAGGATGTTGAACAGTTTTTTGAAGAGCTAAAGGAAGGCTTATCGTCAATCTTCAAAATTTAAGACGGAGGGTTACAACGGCTACATGGCGTGTAGTATTTTCGTGCTTCTGATAGATCCATAGCCATACTGCTTTTACGAAGATAGGAACAACCTGCACGATGATATTTAGAGCCTGTTTTGGTAACATAGACTGTGTAACTATCGGTAATCACAGATGCTGAATTTGTTGTTTCAGAAGAAGTGGGAGCAGAGTAAGATTGAACCGATGATTGACCAGCAGAGTAACCGCTGTTGTATCCGTCTTTTTTGCCAGCCTCATATCCTTCGTTATATGATTCTTTGCTGGCTTCTTCCTTGCCGTGTTGTTCTCCAATGGAATAGCCTTGATTATATCCTGCCGTTTTCCCGTCTTCGTATGCGGAAGTATAGGCTTTCTTTTTACCGGCACCATAACCAGCATCATAGCCGTCTGACTTGCCTTTATCATAACCATAGGAGTTACCGGCGTCATAACCGTTCTGATGTCCTATGTCGTATCCTTCTGAGTAGCCTTGATCGTACCCCGATTGAATTAGAATAGGCTTTTGGTTATCATACCAACCAAAGAAACAAAGAGCGGCGATAGCAAGCGTTGTAATATTTATAAGAACAGCAGGAATGGCAGAACGGATAGTAGGTAGCCTATGTTTTTGAGGTACAGGAGATTCTGTATTTTGAGTCTGAAGCTCCTGTAGATTTTCGTCAGGTGTCATGATTTATTCCTTTTATGAGGTGAGCTTTATGGACGGTGGAGATTTCGCTTTAGCTATTTTATGTTTCTTTGCGACCATAGGAATGTCGTATATGTTAATGTCTGTTATAGTTCGGTAATACCGGTTTAATGTTGTATTAACTACACACCTATGCTATTATATAATTATTCCAACAATCAATAAGGAGTGGTTGTATAATGACTGAGCTTGAAAAGAAACAAGAAGAGATCCGCCGCCAGCAATTCACTTATGTTCCTAAGAATAAAGGAACACGAAAAGAGGATATCCAGAAGCCGCCAAAACCAAAAAATGATAAGGGGTGATGCTAATTGACAACAACGGATATAATTAGTTATATTGAAGCCGTGCCTTTGGTACTTAAATACATTGCGCCAGGGTTTATATTTTTATGGATTTATACGCGATTGCATGACAAAAAACTACCAGAACATTATATTATGTGTTCTGTTGTAGTTAGCTTTATTCTTGTTCTTTGTGTTAATAATGTGGTATGGGATTTTGTAATTGCAGTTGTAGCAGCTCTTATTGTGTATGTCTTGAGCCGTACCACCTGGGTAAAAAATCTTTTCAAAAAAACGATATCCTTTTCGCCCAGTAAAACTGTTTTTTACGATGTGATAGACTACGAAAAGGGCACCTATATTTACGTTAAAACTGATAAATGGATTGTCAGCGGTATATATATTGGAATTGATAAAGATGCCATGGGAGTAATTGTAAAGGATTACAAGCTCTATAATGCGACAGGAGACGAGTTTGACACGCCGGAATGCAGTATAGCCACTGTGCCGTTGAACAGAATTGAATATACGAGCTTGACTTACCCTGAAGATTCTAAGGTAAAGAAATCTTGGTTTGATAATTGATAAGGTGTGTAAAGAACTCAACAGTGGCTATGCTGTTGGTTTTTTCTTATAGTTTGCCTTATCCTCAGAACCGCGTCTTACACTTCACGCACACGCGGTTGATATTGTTGGATGTTAATATACAGGCCAGTCTTTCCCGATTATACCAATTACAACAAATCCAGTAGTTTCACCATACAAGGTTCCTTCTTCATATTCGTCGTAACCATAATAAGTTCTGCCATAACCAGTTTGATTGTTGTATGTTTGCCCACCGAGGCGAACGGGATATTCAAACGGGATTTTATCTCCAGCGTTTATTGGTTTAGTTATGACTTTATATAATTCTTTGTATAGGGCAGACATTCTGGTTTTTTGATCTGACATGGCAATTTTTTTAACACGACTTTCTGGAGAACATCCTTCCTGTTTTAAGTCGGTCATTGTCATGCCGGAATCAATATATTGTATACCATAATGATATTTTGTTACAACTAATAAAAAAGCTCTTGGATACATAAATTCTGGAATTGTTAAAAAACTCTTATCAGAATCACAGAATTTGCTCATAACAGGGGTAGTTCTAGTGTCTTTGGATAACCAAACTTGCATGGAATTTTCTTCTGTTACATCATTGATAGAATTAAGAACTCGATATGTGCTTGCTTGTGTTTCTAGGTCAGAAATTTTTTCATCTATTTTAGACTTTTTCTCTTCTAGCTCTTTGATCTGGCGCTCGTACTCATCGCTTTGCGCTTCCAACTCTGCAATGCGGGCGTCAATCTCTTGCAGTTCTTTTTCTGTCATGAGTTACTCCTTGGCAATTAGCATCTTTTATAAATATAAATTTTCTTTCACACCTTGGACATTCCCAGATATTATACGGACGGTGTTCAAATACGCAACGCGAATGTGTATTTTTTAATTCTATATTACAGCCAGGACAGGGAGCTGGTGCATGTGCTTCTTTTGACTTTGCAACATTCTGAGATGAATAATTATCGTAAATCTCATCATGTGCATAGTAAGGAATAAGATAATCCGAATATCCTCCGTCTTCACCAGAATAATAAACTCTACCACAGTAGTGCATTCCTACAAAATATTGTTCTTGATGCGACACACAGATTCACCTTCTACACCGTACTGCGCAGCATTACCATTCATATCCACAGCTGTTACAATGCCAAGTCTTTTTCACTTTCTGGCTAAAGATACCGAATAGGCCCACGGACACGGCCTTTGCACCCACAGACACTTTGCGCAGGTCGGTACTGCCACAGGTGGGGCATTTGGGAGTATGAAAAATACGGTCGTGTTCTTCTTGGATACGCCTTTTCTTTTCCTCGGAATACTTAAGCATATCATTATAGGCTTTTTTGCTGAAGTGTTCACTGGGGTAGACGTATTTTTCACGGAGGGCTTCACAGTGAGCCTCGTAAGTAGTTGCACTTGGGTCTTTAGCTTCAAGTTCTTTAATAAAGGCATTATAATCTTCGTTGCTTATAAGAATTGGGTCTTCATAGTTACAGCATTCGCAAATAGGAAACTTGTTTATATTAAAATAAGACTCAACAAAGCCACATTTGGGACAGATAACCCATGTTAAAACATACGACCCCATAACCACGACCTCCCTAAACAGTAATTATAACCTTGTAATGATTATATCACACAGTAATCATATACACAACAAAAGATACAAGAAATGTTTGGGAATCTCACTGGTTTTATGAGTAATGACCAGGTGGCAACTGATACAGCAGCTCTTCAAACTTACATCGAGCAGATGAAGACTTATTCTAGCGATGCCGAAAGAGCCACAAAGAAGCAGGACATTCTTAATTCTACCCTCAAAGATTCCAGCCAAGTAGCCAGGGATGTTGCGCAGAACACCAACAACCTGGACGACGTGATGAAGGTTTATACGGCCAGCACACGGACGGCTACCAGCGTGGCGAAAGCGTTTGGAAAAGCGCTGCTTGGTACTATTGCTACAGCGGCGGTTGCAGCGGTAATCGGTTATGTCGTAAAATCTCTTGCTACACAGATCGATAATGTAGTTCATGCCTATGAAAATGCCCGTGATAAAGTTTCCGAGATGAACCAGAAGCATGAGGAAGCTACACAGAAAGTCGAAGACTTAACTCAAAAGATTGAAGAACTCAAAGCTAAGATAGACGAGTGTAAAGATAGCACAACTGGTAATCCTGTGGACCCAGAAAGTTATGATGCGTTAGAGCAACAGCGAAAGCAGTTACAAACTAACTTAGACTTACAAAAAGCAATGGCTGAATCAGCCGCACACGACACTCGTGAAGCAGTATACGCTCAACAAGATGCCTCTTCAACAAAGATTATTTCCGCTCCTGCCACCGTTAAAAGTGCTGGTATTTCTGGAATATATCAAGGTAATCAACATGAACGGTTGCAGCAAGCAATGGACGACTATAAAACGTTAGCATCAGCCATAGAAAACCTTGATAGTGATCTTGCTAATGGGAAAATAATCCAAGCTGTCTATGATACTCGCTTAGCTGCGTTTAAGGAATTCCAAGAAAAATTACAAGCTTATATAAAAGAGTCCGGCGATGATCTTAATACCGAAATGGATACGCTGCTCAACAACGCCACAAATGAACAAAGTAAGGATGCTGATAAAACTAAATATCAGGAACGTATTAAAGTTTTATCTGATACTCAACAGGCGTTCTTGAATTTCTGGAATTTATACTATAACAATATTCCCCTTATTACACAAGCCACTGACGACTTTACTCAATCTGTGGCTAACGGCGACGATAGTGTTAAAGCGCTGAACGATGCTATCAATAGTGGGGATGACATTACTTTAACTAGCGAAGCATATAAAGAAGCTGCGAATTTAGCAAATAAGTACGGCGTTAGCGTTGATGAACTTATTAAAAAATTGCAAGCTTTACATGATGAGCAAAGTAAAGGTAGCAGTAGCGATGATGACTGGCAGTTTGATGCAGCCGGTGATTTACAGAATTTCTTCTCTAACTTTACTGATAGTACCAGTAATTGTTACAAACAGACCAAAGCTCTTGAATCCGCCTTTAAGGATATGGGCGAGCAAGGATACCTAAGCAGTGAATCCTTACAGGCTTTGTTGGCGGTTTATCCTGAGCTGATCAACAATATGGAAGTTGAGAATGGTGTTGTAAGTATCAGCCAGAGTATTTTGGAAGGCAAATTTGGCACGATGAAGAGCGCCATGATTGCTCAAACGCAAAGCCAGATTGACTCCACGAAAGTAACTATCCAGCAGACAAATGATCGTATTGTACAGTATCAAAATGAAATTAAAATTCTGAAAGAGTTATATGGTGCCATTGGTTCTATGCCGTCAGTTGGCTCCGCGCCTTATAGTAACAACGCTATTAGTGCGATAAATGATTATAATAAAGCCGCACCGTTTGGTATCCCCGACTACTCTAACTGGAACAACCTTTCATATCCGATTGGTCCTACGTCAGAGTTTAACAACAAACTAGACCAGCTTAATTCAAATCTAGAAAAAGAGAAATCCAAAGCTAAAGATGCTCAGAAACAGCTTGAAGATCTTGAAAAGAGTTTGGCCGTAATGAATGGCTATGGTCTTAGCGGCTTTAGCGGTGCCAAGCCTAAATCCGGCAAAAGCAGTAACAAAGGTGCCACTGATGCCCAAAGTGCGGCGATTGACGCATTGGACAAGAAGGCCCAGGCGCTGAAGGAAACCTATGAAGCACAGAAAAAGGTGTTGGAAGACCAGAAAGAGGCCATTGAAAAGGTCATTAAGGAACTGGAAAAAGAGCAGACGGTTCTGGATGGCATTATTAAGACTGTAACCAACCGCATTGACAAAGAAATTGACCGGTTGGAACACCAGTGGGATGACCTGAAAGAGAAGCTGGAGAAGGATAAAGACAACCTGGATTCCGCCATCAATGGTGCCAACTGGGTAATTGAGCAGCGGGTTAAAGAGCTGGAAAAAGCCAATGACGAATTGGAGGACAGTTATCAACCGCGGATTGATGCGCTGCAGGATGAGATTGATAAGCTGAATGAGGCCAACGATGCACAGGAAGAGGCTATTAGCCTGGCACAGAAGAAAGCTGCGCTGGATGCTGCATTGGCCGCCAAAAATGTGCGCGTGTACCGTGAGGGCAAGGGCTTTGTTTGGGAAGCCGACGAAAGTGCTGTTAAGAGTGCCGAAGAAGATTACAATGATGCCTTGCGCGACAAAGAGCACAATGACGCCATTGATAAACTGACCAAAGAAAAAGAGGCCCTGGAAAAAGAGCTGGAGGACAAAAAGCAGGCCAACCAGGACAAGATTGACGCTTACAACGATTACAAAGAAAAGCTGGATGATGCCCAGAATGCTTATACTAATGCCAAAAACCTTGAGATTTTGCGCAAGCTGTACGGCGACAATGCCGATCAGATGATCTTGAACATGGACCAGAGCATGATTGATAAAATCACCTCTGATTACACGGAAAACATGCGCCAGACGGACTATGTGGAAGATCAGATCGAGCAGAACAAGAAGCTGATTGACCAGCTGGAAGAGTATAAGAGCAAATGGGAAGAGGTTGCGGACGCTTACGAAACCGAGCAAAACCGAATCAATACCGTAGCGCGGCTTGGGGCTGACTGGGAAGAAAAAATCCTGGGCCAGCGCATGGATGTGCTGACGGACTTTAAGAACCACTATGTTGATGTTTTGAAGCAGATTAAGGATAAGACCAAAGAGGTTGAAGACCTTGAATTGCAAATTAAGGTAGTGGAAAAGAAGTACAACGAAGATAATGCTGAGATTGAAAAGCAGAAGAAAGAGCTGCAATGGGAGAAAAACGAGATCACTCGCGCTAACCATGCAACCGGCATTATGAACGTTGCGGCCTTTGAACGTGCGCGTGTTGATGAGGCTGGGCCTGAGATTGTTGTACGGCAGCCGGAAGCTGGACGCTATACCAGCCTGGAGGTTGGGGACGGCGTTGTGCCGGGAAACCTGACCCGCCGGCTGTTTAGCGCGGCAATTAACCCGGAAGCTTTTGTGGAGAGTGCTATTTTGAAGCGGATGGGGAATGTGAACGCTGAGTTGACCAGTGCTGGCAGCAGCGGCGTACACATTGGCGACATTAACATTGTGATGAACGGTGTGAATGACGTTGAGAATTTTGGCCGCATTTTGCACCAGAACATTGGCTCCATTATGGCGCAGGAGTTCAGCAAGCGGTAATTATAAACAGGACAGAGGGAAACCAACCGAGAGGAATCAGCGGTTAGGTCCCTTATATAATAAGGTAAGATGGCGGCTGTTGCTTTTTAAGGAGGTCATGAATCATGTGCTATTTAGTAGCGAAAGATAGATATGCTCATGGTTGTATTGCTTTGAAAACAACTCACGGCAAGCATCTTGTTGAAATGAAAAGAGCCTTAAATGCTGTGGTTGGCGATAAAGGCGTACAGTTAGTGACGATTAGCAGACCAACAGCATATGGCGAGTATGCTCCATACCGATTTACCAAAACAGAACAAGAATTTAATGCTCTTGTACGAGCAATGCGATAATTTTATAAGTCAATTTACATCGGGTGACAGATTGTTGTTGTCCGGCTTTTTGTATGGTATAATGACCCTATTATAATAAGGTGGGAAGTGTTGTACCGATGGCAAAGACTGAGAGCCAAAACAAGCCGAACACGGAGTTTACTTTTAACCCGGAAGCCAAGAACAATAAAAATAGCTCCTCTTGGAAAAAAGCAGAGGACAAAAAGGAAAATAAGTGATGGAAATAACACAATACTTAAACGAGCTAGTTGCCATGATTCCTGCTATTTTGCAGTATGTGGTGCCTGGTTTATTGATGTTATGGATTTATAACAGGCTGCTTGACAAACAGTTGCCTCAACATTACCTGGTTTATTCTGTGGTAATTAGTTTTCTGCTTATGCAGGTGGTACCAACCAAGAAGTTACAGTATATTGTGGCATGTGTTCTTGCTGCCATTCTTTCTGTTATGCGCAGGAACGTAAAAATTAAGCAGGTGTTGCATAAGCTGTTCAAATGGTCCCCAAGCGATAGCGTGTGGGAAGATGTTATTGACTACAAACGTGGAACCAATATGGTAGTCTATACAGACTGCGAGAACGATTTTAGTGGTTCTTATGTTGGAATGGATGATAAAAAAAACGTATTACTTTTATCTGGATATGATGTTTTAGATAAAGAGGGTAATGCCCTTACAACAATGGATGACCGAATTGTTATGATTCCCAGAGGAGAAATTAAATACGTTGAGCTTTGTTATGATGAAAAATCAGATGTAAAGAAATATTGGTTTAAGCGATAAGTACGATGACGATATACCGGGTGGCCTATGTGGCTGCCCGGCTTTTTTATTTTGGAGGAAAAGCTATGGCGAAGAACACATTGGATGATGCCATTGCGGGGCTGAAAGACCTGGCAAAAGAGGTGAAGCGTTACTGCGAGAGACTGATTAGCAATGCCAAGTTTGACCGTACAGCTGTTGGCACGATTGTGAAGGTGCTGGATGATCACAGCGGCTATGTAGTGGCGGCTTTTGGCAAGGAATACACCATTGCGAGTAATGCGCTGTTCCAGGTGAACGATGCTGTGGCTGTGATTGCCCCGCAGAACGACTTTAAGCGGCTGTACATTAAGCCGTATGAAATTGACCGGAACCTGTTGAAGCAGGACAAGGTTGAGGAAGACCTGAAAGATTATGTGAATAAGGTTGACAAGCTGCAGGAACAGGTGGACGGCAAGGTTGAACAGTATTTTTATAACTACGACCCGACGCTTGAGAACTGGCCTGCCATGAGTTGGAAAGACGACACCACAAAGAAAGCGCACAACGGCGATTTGTTTTATAACACCAACAGCAAGAAAGGCTGGCAATGGACATACAACGAGGAAACAAAAACCGGCAGCTGGGTAGAAGTGACAGATAAGGAAACGCTGGATACGCTGGAAGCTGCAAGCAAGGCACAAGACACCGGAGATGGTAAGCGCCAGGTATTTACGGCTGATGCCAGCAAAGGGGAACACCCGGAGCCGCCGTATGACACGGGCGATTTGTGGTTTAATGGAGAAGATATTCTGGTTTGTACGGTAGCACGCACGGCCAGTGACAAATATAATGCCAGCGACTGGGTAAAAAAGGATAGTTACGCCAGCAAAAATGACATGAAAGATTATGTGAATGGTGTAACGAAAGATATGCAGGACCAGATTGACAGCAAGGCCGAGCAGCACTTTTACGCCTATGACCCTACGCTGGATAACGAACCAGCCAAGAGCTGGACGACAGATGAGGAAAAAGAAAAACATGTGGATGACCTGTTTTATAACACAGAGACAGGCAAAGCATACCGATTTATGAAAGGTGACGATGGCAGCTACAAGTGGGAGTTGGTGCAGGACAAGGATGTAACCAATGCACTTGAGGCGGCCAGCAAGGCACAGGATACGGCGGATGGAAAGCGGCGTGTGTTTACGGCAGATGCCAGCAAGGACGAACACCCCGACCCGCCGTATGACGAAGGTGATTTGTGGTACACGGGGGCAGAAGTGCTTGTTTGTGGAAAACCCAAGGCGAAAGACGAGGCATATGATGCCGGCGATTGGGGCAAGAAAGACAATTACACGAACAAGGACGAAGTGATTGATGCGGTTGATAAAAAGTTGACACAGGAGGACATCTTTAACCGGTTGACCAATAATGGAGCAAGCCAGGGCATGTTTATTGAAGATGGGAATGTGTACTTTAATGCTTCATATATTGCCACCGGTATGTTGACATCTCAAAATAAAAATTCTGTTTACAACTTAGCAGACGGAACTTTTACTATTACAAATGAGCATTCTGATCCTGCTCCTAATGTTGTAACTAAAACAGTATTAACGCCGGATGGTCTTGAAGTTTATACTGCCAACAACCTTTCTTTTGAATTAAAAAATTATCATAATCAAAATCTTGGAGATTGGGCGCGAATGAAGCTTGGAGATGATAATAATTATATCATCTTTGATCCACATGAAGGTATTTCGACTTCTTTTGGTGTAAACATTTATTATGCAGAAGGAACAACCGGCAATCCTCATGGAATTGAAATAAAAGGAACTGCTGCATCTGGTAATAGAAAAATTAGTTTGCTAGATGGATCTGTAACTTGTTACGACATAGATTTTAGTGATGGAGATGGTATTGGGCACATTGGTTCTATTTACGGAGCGGCAACTTCAGATAGTAGTGAAAAAATATTTACGATTGATTTTCCCACAACTCAGGTACGAGGAAATATGCAGCTTTTTAGCACAGGTTCAGAAGCTCCATCTTTTTATGTTTATGATGGCACCACCAACTGGGGCGGCCAAACTTTAGGCTGGGACGGCAGCAAAGAAGTAACCACTCTTGACGCAAATATCCAGGCTGTACCGTTTGTATACGGAATTGAGTTGGTAAAAAATGCGCAGGGGTATGTGACAGACGTGAAGCTGAAACAGCATGGACTGCGGTTTATTGGTGGCATTTTGGTTTAATTTTGATGAGGAGCTTTTATGATGGAAAATTTTAATTTGAAATGCGAACAGTTGAAGACTTACATTTGTGACGGTGTGAACCAGGTTGGATTGCCGCCGTATGCAGTGGAGCTGATTTTGGAGAGTTTGCTGCGTGATGTGCAGAATATCCGCAAGAGCGCAATACAGGAAGAGATGGAAGCGGCTAAGAAGGCTACGGCAGAAAAGGCCGAGAAAACACCGGTTGATGCAGCAGAGGATAAGCCGGAAGAAAGCGTAAAATAAATATAAGCTAATAGCATTATTGAAAAAATAAGAATAACCGCCTGATCTTGATTGGTTGGGCGGCTTTTGTTGTTTAGAGAGGGAGGGGAGTGGCGGGAGGATGAGCAAACCAGCATTATATACCGTATCAGCATTTGATGCGACAAAAGATTATACATTCCGGTTCCGATACATTGGTGTGATTACCAAGGTGGAGGCACAAATTTGGGCAAATGCCATGAGTGCAGAGGAACTGGGCAGCCCAACTTACCAGAGCGGTGAGGTGAGTACCCAGAGATCCGAGTTTACTTTGAAGGCCAGCAGCATTACAAACAGCAGCGCGGCGTTTGGCATTAAGGTACGGGTGTGCGGCCAGGACAGTGTGTGGAGCGAATGGAGCGACATTCTGCTGTTTTATTGTGTGGAGACACCGGTGTTTAAGTTCAAAGAGATCAGCACCAAGGACAAAACCAACATTGAATACAGTGCTTTTGAGTTTACAGTGCAATACGAGAGCACCCAGGGCGAAGAGCTGAACGAATATACGATTGAACTGTATGATGCCAGCAAGAGCCTGGTGAAGAGCAGTGAGACGCTGCGGGTGCCGGACAAGGCGTATATTATCAGCAACCTGCGCAATGACACGACTTATTACGCCAGAGCACAGGGCATTACCCAGCACGGCATGAAGCTGGACACTGGATTTTGTGAGCTGCTGATTGGCTATGTGGGCGGTGATGGCTATGCGGCTGTGGCGCTGGAAAACCATTATGAAGAGGGTTGCATTTGGGTGAAATCTTATGTTGTGACGATTGAGGGTAAGGACCGCAACGACAACAAAGATGATTACCACTATGTGAGCGGATCGGCCGGGGACCAGGCAGTAGACCTGACGGTGGACGACACCGACCCGGTTAAGGCCGACATGACGTTCAAAGACGGATTTAAGGTACAGGGCAGCCATGTGGAAGAAGGAAGCGTGGTGGACAGCAGTTATGCCTTGGGGCTGGACATGAGAAGCGACCGCTGGAACAAGCTGCTGATTGGGCTGTGGAACAAACGAAGCAACGGGATCAGTATGCCGACAATGGACGAAGATTCGTATGCTTTGAAGCTGTTTTTGTGCCGCCGCGATATTGCGGACGATTACAGCAGCAATGCTTACAACTACCAGACGAATGAAAAGAAAACATGTTATTACCTGGAACTGACCTGCGGCGGATACTGTTTGCAGAGCAATATAAAAACCAGTGCGCCAAATGGTTGGTTTAAGGTGTATTTGAAAAACCAGGGCGGCCTGTTTGAGCTGCACTGGGAGTAAAGGAGGGGTATGGAATGATTGTGGGAGCTGATATTTTGATGGGGCAGAATGCGATTTTGCCATACCCGCCTTATAATGAGGCGCTGAATGTGCTGAAGCTGCAGAACGGTGTTTATGACGACCTGCTGTTAAGCCGCGATGCCGACAAGGATTACGGCAAGTACAATCTGGACAATGGATGGCAGGCCCAGACGGCCATTTATGCGGCCTTTAACGGTGATACCCTGGGCGGCAACCTGCGCTACCGGGCGGAACAGATCAGCGAGATGCGGTTAAAACGACGCCGGGTTGGAACCTACAACTGGATCACCCTGGCGACCAAGCACCGGCCAACCCCGGTGAATGATGAAACCCTGAAGGAATGGGAAAAAGAACTGAACAACTGGGTACACATTGATTGGTACGCAGACGGGCGCAACACCGAGTATGAGTATGCGTTTGTGCCGATTATTGACGATGCTGAGCAGGACATGTTCACGAACAAGATTTTGAGCAGCTTTGACGGTGCAGTGCTGACGGACGGAGACATTAGTTACCACCTGTTATTTGATGCCAGCGTGACCAGTACGACCAGAACACAGCCAAACAGTGTGGTGGAAACTATGAGCAGCCGTTACCCGTATGTGATTTACGGCAGCGACCTGAACTATGAGCAGGGCAATTTTACGGCCACTGTGCTGAAATACAGTTTTGACACGGATGATTATGACGGGGATGGCGGTGCCCGGTACCGCAAGCAGTTTGTGGACTGGTGTACCAACAAGAAGCCGAAGATCTTGAAGCTGTTTGACGGACGCAGCTGGATGGCGAACATTATTAACCAGCCGAGTATCAGCTACAGTGACCATTATGACAAGGTTGCCGTGGCGTTTGATTTTGTGGAGATTGGCAGCTTGGAAAGCAGCACCGATTTGTACCGCAACGGGTTTATTGCAGAAGATATTGAAGGGAGTTGATGCGCGATGTATGTGCCAAGCACAGAAGACATACGAACCTTATACTCCCACAACATTGAGCTGTACACCCGCATTGACCTGTTGAACGACCGGATGAAGACGATTGACAGTTTGCAGGGTATTACGACCGAGGGAAGAATTTCCGTAGATGCAGATGCGGACATCCGGCGAACGTACACTTCGACCATTGTGCTGGACGAAAAACACGCAATCAGCCAGTACAGCGAGAGCGAGTGGATGAACAAGTATGTTTGGATTTACATTGGTGTGAAGACCCCGATGCTGGACGATATTATCTGGTACAGCCAGGGGGTATATGTGTTCAGCCAGAACGGATACAACTATGACACGCAGACCCGGAGCCTGACCATTAACTGTATGGACCTGACAGCAATGCTGAATGACACGTTGGCCGGACAGCTGACAGGTATTAAAACCGTGTTTAAGGCCGGAGGCGGAATCCGCAGGGCGATGGTGGAGCTATTACAGGAAGTGGGAATCAACAAAGTATTTGTAGAATATTGGAACCGAACGATCCCTTATGACCAGGAGTTTGATGCGGCGACCAGTGTGTGGACAATTTTGACACAGTTGCGGGATTTGTATTACCCGTTTGAAATATTTTTTGAGGATGATGTGTTCAAATGCCAGCAGATCCCAAGCTGTGAGGATGACCCGCTGGTGCTGAATGCCGATGTGTTCAATGATTTGATCATCAGCGAAGACGCAACGGTGGATTACAGTGAGGTGCGAAACTGCGTAGAGGTGTTTGGCGCTGCGGCAAGCCCGGATGTGAGCTGCACAGACCTGGTGGTGGACACGACAAAGAAAACCATAACATTAAATGTGGTTGGGTTGGCATTGAGCGGTAAGAAGCTGATTTTGTTTACGCCGCCGGACAATGTGGCCGACCTGTACGATGCCGACAAAGGGTACCAGATGAAGATCAGCGCCAAAGCAACAGAGAGCAGCGATGCGGTTGTGACCGATGTTTTGAGCCTATATACCATCAGCACAGATGAAGCTGGCAACAACAAAAAGGCCAAGCAGGACTGCATGAAACCAAAAGTACAATATGTGGTGCGCTACGATGCCGATTATTCCCCGAATGAGAATGGCGGCAAAGGGCGCTTTTATTTTTATGGGCAGGTACAGCCGCACGCCATGGTGATGCTGAAAGATGCAAAACCGAGCAAGGAAGAGCTGGACAAGCTGAAAGAAACCGAGAACTGCCAGAATTTGGAGGTTGTGAGTACCGCCAACCCGGATATTGAAGGGTATGAGGAGGACGACCAGTTTTTGAACAGCCCGTTCAGCATTGAACGAATTGGACGGCGCAATGTGGTTTTGAGCGGCGGTGAATACGATAATTACACCACAGATGACGGCATTTTGGATGTGGCTGAATACGAGCTATGGAAGCGGGCGCGATTGACCGACAGCATTACGGTGAAGATGCTGCTGGTGCCGTGGTTGGATGTGAATACCAAGGTTGAATACTGCCCGCGTTACATGGGCGGCAAGACAGCCGTGCAATTTATTATTAAAAAGATTGATAAGAGCTTGGGGCAGGGAACGATGGATGTGACGCTGATGAGGTTTTACCCGTATTACCCGTACCCTGTAAAAGATGAGACAGGAGAGTGATAAGCAATGGCAGATACCTATACAAAGTTCCCGGAAGGTATTGATACGTTTGAAGACAATGCCGACCTGGATAGCAGCCATGCCGCAGCGGCAGCCCAGTACACCAAGTACCTGGCAGACGGCAAGTATACCGAGGCCAGCAATTACCTGAACCAGAACAGCGGCCTGCGCAAATACATTATTAAAGCGGCGGACATTAACCATGTGAAACATGCGATTACTGCATTGGAACAGCACTATGCCGGAGCGGTGAATTACATCATTGATGGCAAGTTTGACCCCGACATGATGATCCATGAATACAGCTACAGTTACAGCGGCGGGACCCATACCCTGACATGCAAGAGCGGCAGCAGTTACAGCAACGCAGCCAACGGCAAAGCATATTTTACCACGGCGTTCAGTGACGGGCACAGACTGGTGATCAATGGCAAAGACATGACCAGCAACGCCTACTGCGGCACAGAGAAACTGGGTGACGGTGCGATTGGTGCTGGGCAGTGGGTGATTTTTCAGTACGATACGAGGAGAAACATTGTAAATTTTACTAACGGCAGCGGCATTGGGGCTTCCAAGCTGGCTGCCACAACTGCTTTGCCGGACCAGGTGCTGGCAGGACAGACATTTTACAGCAAGAACAAAACCCTGAAAACCGGCACCATGCAGAATTACGGCAATGTAACGGCAGAGTTGGCCAACGGCGAAAGCTACCAGATCAAGGCCGGCTATTATAGCGGCGGTGCAATCAGCGCAAGTGGGCTGGGCAGCAATACGCCGGGCACTGCGGATGAAAAATCTATCCTGGAAGGAAAAACTGCCTGGGTAGATGGCAAGTTGGTGAAAGGATCTATCAAGACTTATTCTGCCACGACCCAGCTGCAAGGCGGCGAGCGCGAGAGCACCAAGATGACCGTGCAGAAAAAAGACGGTGTGACCCGGCTGTGTGTAGCCACAGATAACCAGAAAACCAACGATATTTACAGTGGCTGCTATTACGATAACGTGATGTGGCTGTGGGGAACCGCAAGCACGGCGGCCAAAGCCTTGTTGGAGGATGATACCACCAATGCGGCAACCGCCAATGATGTGGCCAGCGACAAGAAGTTTATTGATAAGAATGGCAACTGCACGCAGGGTACCCTGACCAGGCGCAGCTATGGCTTTGCCCATGACATGGGTTTTGGAACCGACAGCGAGTATTTTGCGTTGCGTAATATTGACGAGGGTGCATACAAAAGTGACGGTAATTTTTGGGCACCGGAAGTGCGCGTGAACCTGGCCGATTTCCGCAAAGGGATTGGCTGCACAGAAGATAAAATTGTGAACGGCGAAAGCATTGCCGACCTGACTGGTAAAGCCGGAGGCCGAATTGCAACGATTGATAAGGATACAACCAACGGCGACCATTACAGCAACGTGGTGACGACTGGCGGTTGCCAGCACGCATGGGTTGTGGTCAGTGTGAGTAAGACCGGAACAGAAAACAGACTTAACCGAGTGTGGGTACAGGCCAGCAACGACGGCAGCAACTGGACGGATGTGTGGGACAGCGGAAGCGGACTGCAGGCTGTATACAAGCAGCAGGCTTTGAACACATCCACAGCATACACCCAATGGCGCGTGAAGCTGAACAGCGATGGCGATAAGTGCCACGCCCATATTGTATTGTTTGTTTGAAAAATAGAAAGGGGAGGAGGAAAACATGGCATTAAGTTTTGAAGAATCGAAACGGATGGCGGCTGAGATGGCAGCCAAAGCAGAGCCTGTGGCATTGCAGGCTGAGGCTGCCCCCATGGCCGCGGTGGTTGATATGCCACAGGCGCAGGCCAATGATGACGGCGGCTACACCCGCAGTGAAAAATACCTGTGGTACAGCCAATATAACGACGATGCGTTTTCGAGCATTGATGAGATGAAAAATGTTGTGATGGACGAGAGCCAGATCAACATTACCCAGGAAACCAACAGCCAGGTGATCCCGTTTAAGATGCCGCGGCGATATGACGGCATTGATTTGATGCAGATGATGCTGCAGGTACATTACCTGAATGTGGACGGGCAGGAAGCATATGCCACGCCGATCAATGTTACCTACAACGAGGATACGATTCGGTTCTATTGGCTGGTTACAAATAATGTGACAAGCAAAAAGGGGACAGTGCGCTTTGAGATCACTGCAACCGGTGTAAATGAACGCAGCGAGACCTATATGTGGCGCACACGACCAGACGGCGAGCTGAATATCTTGGAGGCTTTGAGTGGCACCAAGATGGTGGAACCGGATAACGACTGGTACACAAGCTTTGTTGCCCTGATGGACGAGAAGGTTGGCCAGGCTTCCAGCTATGCCAGTGCCGCACAGGCCAGCGCCCAGGATGCAGCCAACGCTGCGGCGGGTGTGGATAATAAGATCCAGAATGCGGCAGCAGGAATTAAACAGGAGCTGCAGAGTGACCTTGACACCAACTACACCAAGAAAACTGAGCTGACCACGGAGCTTGCCAAGTATTATAACAAGGAAGAAGTGGACGGCTTTGTTACACTGTTGGAAGGCAAGATTTCCGGGATCGACGGATTGGCGGCTTTTAACTGTGCGTATGATGCGGGCACCCGTGCTTTAACATTTTATAACGGCGATGCGGTGATTAAAACTGTAACCTTGAGCACCGACCCCAGCGCAGAGTGGACGACCGCATATGGCAAGACGGTGGATGCTAAGATCAGCGCGGCGGTAAACCCGGTAAGCACAGCGCTGGATGAATACAAGACCAGCAACAACGAGGCCGTGAAAGCTTTGCAGGATAGTGTGGGCGACCTGCCAAACACCTTGCAGAGTGATTATTATAATAAGGAAGCAACCAACAAACTGCTGGCTGATAAGGCGGACAAAACTGCTCTGGATGGATTTACCAATGATTTGACTGTGACCAAGAATACCGTGACAGCTTTGCAGGGCAGTGTGGATACGGCCAACAGCGACATTGCAGAGATCCAGGAAAAGATCAAAGATATTAAGCCCAGCAACGGCCATGAGTACGACATTACTTACACCAGTGATGACGGTCATTTGAGCCTGTTGGAAGATGGCACAACCAAGACTGTTGTTACCATTAAAGGCGGTGGCGGTGGTGGCGGTGAGGCAACCAGCACCATTACCATTGAACGAATTGGTGACAGCAGCCTGACTGTAGTTCAGGGTGACAGTGCATTGATCAGCTTTAAGTTTACGAGTGTGGACAACGCTGGCGATGACACCGGCAATGCGACTGGCAACTGGTATGTGGGCAACACCAAGGTGGCAACCACGACCATCATCCAGGGCAAGAACACCTTTGATGTGACGCAATACTTGCATAGCGGTGACAACACCGTGCGGCTGCAGGTTACGGACAGTATGGGCAGTGTGGGCAGCAAGAACTGGTCGGTTAATGTTGTTGAGTTTTATTTGGAGAGCATTTTTGATGACTCTCTTTTTTATTCCGGCGAAGTAACTTACCGGTTTACTCCGTATGGCAATATTGCCAAAAACATCAGCTTTAAGTTGGATGGCAAGGCGATTGGCGGAACAAGCACTGCAGTGACAGGCCGCCAGATGACCTACAATTTGTCAGCCCAGAAGCACGGCAGCCACCTGCTGGAAGTGAGCATGACGGCGGAGATCAATGGCAAACAGGTAACAAGCAACACCCTGCGCCACGATATTATGTGGGTGGAAGAGGGCAATAATACCCCGATTATTAGTTGCGCCGTGCTGGATTACAGTGCCAAGCAGTACAGCAATGTTGCGATCAGCTATACCGTGTATGACCCGGCCAGCAGCAACACCAATGTGACCCTGGCTGTGGACGGCATTGTTGCCAGCAAGCTGACAGTAGGACGAACCAAACAGACCTGGACGTACAAGAGCAGTGAGATTGGCAGCCATGTGCTGACCATTACCTGCGGCGAGACGGTAAAGACCATCAATGTAAAAATTACCGAGCTGGGTATTAACATTGAGCCGGTGAAAACCAACCTGATGTTTGACTTTAACCCGGCTGGCCGAACCAATGCGGACGAAAACCGCCTGTGGACCGATGGCAATACCGCGATGACGGTAAGCGATAACTTTGACTGGAGCAATGGCGGCTACCAGATTGACGAGGACGGCGATACTTACTTTTGTGTGAAAGCCGGAACTACCGCCACGCTGGATTATAAGCTGTTTGCGGACGATGCCAAAAAGAAGGGCAAGAACTTTAAGCTGGTGTTTAAGACCACCAATGTGCGAGACTACGATGCTACGGCACTAACCTGCGCAAATGGCAACGTTGGTTTGACGGTACAGGCACAGAAGATTACCCTGACCAGCCAGCAGAACCGCATTGAGCTGCCGATTTGCGAAGATGACTTTTTGGAGTTTGAGTTCAATATTTTGCCGGACAGCAAGTATAAAGAGATGGTGCTATGGTGCGACGGTATCCCCTGCAAGGTGGAACTGTACGATGCAAGCGACAACTTTACACAAGCAAGTCCGGTTGGCATTACGATTGGCTCTGCGGACTGTGATGTACAGGTATACCGCATGAAAACCTACGGCATGGAGTTGTCGGACGATGAGATCCTGGACAACTTTATTGCGGATGCCAAGAACGCCGAGCTGATGATTGAACGCTATAACCGCAACGATATTACCAACGTGAGCGGCGAACTGGATGCTGACCTTTTGGCCGAGAAGTGCCCTGATCTGCGCATTATCAAGATCAGTGCTCCGACCTTTACGACCGGCAAAAAGAATGAGGTTTTTAATACCACCATCCAGCAGATTTACAAGAACGGACGCGCTGTGGAGGATAACTGGACCGCGACCGGCAGCCATAAAGGTCAGGGCACCAGCTCCAATGCGTATGGCGAGAGCGGCCGAAACATTGACATTAACTGTTCCGGCGGATTTACGTTTGGCAACGATAGCACCGGCAGCACCTATACATTGACCGAGAACAGTATCCCGGAGAAATATTTTAATATCAAGGTAAACATTGCAAGCTCTGAAAACGCAAACAACGCCTGCATTGCAGATGATTACAACACGTTTAACCCGTATACCCGCAAGGCAAAGAAAGAGAACCCGAAGGTGCGCGACACGATGGCGTTTTACCCGTGCGTGGTGTTTATCCAGGAGACGGATGTGGAGAACGCAACGGTGTTTAAGGACGGCCAGTGGCATTTTTACGCCTGCGGTGATATTGGTAACAGCAAGAAGAACAATGACACCCAGGGCATGGACCCCGAAAACCACAAGGAAGTTATTGTTGAGATCGACAACAACACCGATGCCCAGACCCGCTTTTTGAGTGATGATCTGAGCCAGGAAACCTGGGACGGTGACCACAGCTTTGAGTTCCGCTATATTAGCAAAAAGTGTACCGAGGAAGAAACACAGGTGGCAAAGAATGCCTGGCAGAGCTTGCTGACCTGGGTAGTAAATGCAGATGATGCAGAGTTTAAGGCCCACTTTGAGGACCACTTTATTAAGGACAGTGTGCTGTTCTATTATCTGTTCACTGAGCGCCACACAATGGTGGATAACCGCGCCAAGAATGTGTTCCCCCACACAGAAGATCTGATTCATTGGGATTTTTGCATGGATTATGATAACGATACCTGCCAAGGTAACGACAATGAGGGCGGATTGACACTGACTTACGGCTATGAGGACACCGATACCATTGGCACCAAGAGCGTGTTTAACGCGGCAGACAGCAAGCTGTGGTGCAAGGTACGAGATCTTTTTGCGGACGACTTGCAGAAGATGTACCTGAACCGTGAGAGCGCTTTGGCCTGGAGTGCAAACCGTATTTTGCGCAAGATTGAGGCGTACCAGGATGTGAAGCCCGAAAAGCTTTGGATCATGGACATGCGGCGCAAATATTTCCGCACCTATGAAGACAATGGAACGACCAGTTACCTGCCGATGATGCACGGCAACAAGCGCCACCAGCGCCGCCAGTACCAGAAGTACCAGGAAAAGTATATTGCGAGCAAGTACAGCGGTACGACCTGTACAGCTGATGATATGACGATCCGCGGCTATACCCCGACCAACTGGACAGGTGTGCAGCCGGACGGTACGTTCCATATCCGCCCGTATGCAGATACCTATGTGAGTGTTTTGTATGGCTCCAACCCGGTAAAAATGCGCGGCAAGCGCGGCCAGACCTACACGATTGAGTGCCCGATTGCAGCCATGAACGATACCGAGGTTTATGTTTACAATGCCAGCCTGATACAGAGCATTGGCGACATTAGTGGATTTTACCCTGGGTATGTTGATTTTAGCCATGGTACGAAATTGACAGACTTGCAGGTTGGCAACGGCACCGAAGGCTACCGCAACACAAACCTGACCGACTTTGCAGTTGGCAACAATACGCTGCTGGAACACCTGAATTTGCAGAATGTGCCAAACCTGAAGAAATCCATCAGCTTGGCGGGATGTGTAAACCTGACCGATTTTTATGCCGGCGGCAGCGGTATTACCGGTGTGGCGTTTGCCAAGGGCGGCAAGATTGAAAAGGCCGAACTGCCTGCGATTGCAAGCCTGACGGCACAGAGCCTGAACCACCTGACCGATTTGAAGATTGATGGCTATGAGAACATGACCACACTGGTTGTAGAAAGCTGCCCGACCATTGACCTGAAAGCTATGTTGGAAAAATGCACAGGTTTGAACCGCGTGCGCCTGACTGGCCTTGATTGGGAATGCGAGGATACAGCGCTGCTTGACCGGCTGTACACGATGACCGGCCTGGATGAGAACGGCTATAACACCGAGCACTCTGTATTGGAGGGTAAGGTACATGTGCCCATTATGCGTGAAAAGAAGCTGGCAGAGTTTAATGCACAGTGGCCGGATTTGAAGATCAGCTACAACACGCTGGTGGAACAGTTTACCTGGACCTTTGTGAATGATGATGACGAGCACACAGTTTTGGACGTGCAGTACATTGACAAGGGTGGTAAGGCTGTTGACCCTGTGACCCGTGCGGAGAAGCCGATCCCGAAGCCAACTAAGAAGAGTACGGTGAGCACTGACTTTACCTATGCTGGATGGGACACAGAGTTTGTTACAGTATTTACCAACCAGACCGTAACGGCCAAATATACCGAGAGTGTGCGGAAGTATACCGTGCGCTACCTGAACAATGGTGCGGAGAAGCAGAAAACAGTTGCCCCCTATGGCAGCATGGTGTTGTACGAAGGCGATACCCCGACCTACACGGCGGAGGAAGGTGCCTATAAGTTCTACCTGTTTGACCATTGGGACAAGGGCGGATATGTGAACGGAGACAAGGACATCAATGCGGTATATGACAGCTGCGAATATACTTCTGGCTATTTTGACGGCAAAGAGATTGGCAGTTTGCGCCCGGTTGAGATTTACGCAATGAAAAAGGTTGGTATGGAGAATAAGGTGGTTAGCCCTAAGGACGCTGTGACCATTACGATGGGCAACGACTTTAGCTACTCTGACATTGAAGAGAAAGTTTTGATCAACGAGAAAAAGACCTTTGATGGCACCAACTATGTGGATACCGGTGTGCAGCTGTTGAAGGAAGACCGGGACTGGGTGCTGGCGGTAGATTACCGGATGACCACAACCGATACGGCCAATGCTGTGCTGATGCAGTGTTTTGAAACCAACGGCATGAACGGTATCCGCATTTGGAACAATAATGGAGCCAAGATCAGTTGGGGCACCGAAAGCGCAACAGCTGCCACAGTTGGAACCCGTGACATGGTGGTAATGCGCCACAAGAAGGGCGAAAACAACCTGCATGTGTATACGGCCAACATTTACGGTGACGACATTGTTTACACCGAGATTAACCGTGGACGAATTACACAGACCAATGCAACGTTGGTGTTTGGTTGCGCCAAGGCAGATGACGGGGAATATGAACGGTTTGCCAAGGGTGATGTGTACTGGGCGAAAGTTTGGTATGCAGACCTGGGCGACAATGCCTGCCGGAAGCTGGCTGCATGGCCGCATGAAACCCGCGAATTTGAGATGTGCGGATTTAAGCAGTTTTATTTAAGCGATAACACAAACAAGCGCTGCGCAATGACGTTTTTGGCGAAAAATACGCTGGCACGCAAGATGCCGATTACCAGCAGCTATTACAACAATGGCGGTTGGCCCGCAGCAACGCTGCGCACCTACCTGGACAAGCGGCTGCCGAATGCCTTGCCGATTGGATGGCAGCAGTTGATCCAGCAGGTAAAAGTGACATCCAGTGCGGGCGGAACATCCAAGGAAATTGTGACGGCGGATTGTTACTTCTTTATACCGGCTGCATATGAGCTGAACCCCAGCATGAACAGTGAGCCGTATATTTATGAAGGTACAACGATCAGTTACATGACGGATAATCAGAGCCGGATCTGCTATGACGATGATGGCACGGCCACCACTTATTGGACACGCAGCCCGAATGTTCAGTATGCAGATTACTTTTTGCAGGTTGCGGCAGACGGCCAGATTTACAGCTATGTTACCCCGAATGAGCAGCATGGCGTGCGCGTGATGTTCAGCGTGTAAAGGAGGTTGAGGGACGAAATGTATTACAAGGTGATATATAACGGCCAGGTGATTGATACCCTTGACCACCTGAGTTTTGTGAAATACCAGGCGAAACACGGGATTATGGTGAACTGCACGGCAGATGATGCCGAAGGAATTGTGAGCAGTGATGGGCGCTACATCTGGCATGTAGACGGATACTATAACATTCCGGCGGCAGGATACGATACCGTGCAGTTGGAAGAGATCAGTGTTTATGAATATGACAAGCTGAAAGCCTTGGGGGCCAAAACCCCTGAGGCTATTATTGATGCTTATACCCTGAGCCTGATTGAAGGAGGTGTGCTATGAGTGACTTTGTGGAGAGTTTGCGGCGGTTATATTTGGATCGCCGATTAAAAGAAGCGACCCTAAATGCGCTGTGGCACAAGGGCAAAATCAGCCGCAATGAGTTTGACTACATTGTGGGCGGAAAGGAGACGAGCAATGTACACGATCCTGATTAACGAGGACAATACCCTGACCGCCAGTGTGGTGGAGCGCGTGATGCAGCAGAGCAAACTGGTAGACACCCTGCATTTTTTGGCCGACCCGGAATATAAGGGCAAAGACATGCGCGACTATGTGGTGATGCTGGAATACCGGTTGCCGGTGAGCAAGAAATACCGCACCGAGTTTTTGACGCTGAGTGACGAGCTGTATAAAAACAAACTGGAATATAAGTTGCCCTTTGACACAGCGCTGACCAGTGAGGCCGGTGTGATTGAGTTCCAACTAACCTTTGGCAACATTGAGATGGATGCTGAAGGCAGGACCACCCAGTACATCCGCAAGGTTGGACCGGGCGAAATTAAAATTGTTGATGTTTACGACTGGGCGGCCACAATCCCGGACGAAGCACTGAATGCTTTGGATCAGCGGATTATTGCGATGCAGGCCATGCTGAAGGCCATGATTGATAAAAATAACACTATGATGAACAGCAAAGCCGACAACCTGAGCTACAAGAATGACATGCTGCAGCTGACCGCCAACGGAAGCCCGATTGGCAATGCGGTAGAGATCAAGAGCGGCGGCGGTTCCGGCAGCGGCGGTGATGGTACAACTGATGGAAATATGCGGGTGGTTGAGTTTTAAGGCTTGGCCGCCTGCATTTTTTCTATATAGCGACAAATGGAGAAAGGAGTTGGGAGAATGGCAACCACAAGCAAGTTGGGCTATGGTAACGCGGAAAACCTGGATACAGCGATTACGAATGGAATTATTGACGAGAAGGACCTGGTTATTACCAAGGATACATCGGAGTTTTATTACATCCGTGACGATAAGAGCAAGCAGGCGATCCGCCCCCGTACCCGTGTTTTTGACAGCAATGGGCAAGCCAATGAACAGCTGAACAACAGCAGCGACACTTATGCCGGGCAGACCGTAATGATTAAAAACACCGCGGGCAAGTATGAGCCGTGGATTGTACAGCTGTTGGATACCGGGAAGTTTGCTGTTGAACCGTTCAACACTGCAAGCACTGGATTTGTTTGGCAAGAATTTTAATCGACAAAAACAACATGAAATTTAAGGAGAAATAATTATGGCAGAAGTAAAATTTAATTATGGTACCAAAGCTAAGTTTGAAGCCCTGCAGGTAAAGGATAACGACACCCTGTATTTTTTGACTGACACTTTGCAGATTTTTAAGGGCGCAGTTGAATACACCAAGAGCTGCAAGCTGGTGAGCACCCTGCCTGCTTCCGGCCAGGTGCAGGGCGTTGTTTATGTGCGCACCAGCGACTTTACCCTGCATGTGTTCAATGGCACCAGCTATATCCAGCTGAACAAGGCCACCGTAACTGAGATCCCGGCTGCCAGCGCCAGCGATGACAATGTGCCGACCACCAAGGCTGTTGCCGATTACGTTGATGCCAAAATTGCGGGCGTTGTTGGCGGCAAGGGTGTGTTTGTTACCGATGTTACCTACAATGAGGGCGTGCTGAGTGTTGCCAAGGGCGGCGACCCCGTTACTACCACCCTGACTGGCGTTGTGCATGCACCGACTTATGACGCAAGCACCCGCACCATCAAGCTGCCGGTATTTGGCGGCGACGAACTGACCATTGCGCTTGGCAAGGATCTGGTTGTGACCAGCGGTACTTATAATGCCAAGGACAAAAACATTGAGCTGACCATTACCAGCGGCGATGTGATCAAGATCCCGGTTGGCAGCCTGATTGATATTTACACCGGTCTGGCAACTTCCACCGCTGAGGTTACTGTTTCTACTGACAATAAGATCAGCGTAAAGGTGAAAGTGAGCGCCAAGGCTGACAACTCCATTACCCTGGAGGAAGACGGCCTGTATGTTGCTGTGCCTGATGCTTATACCAAGGCCGAAGCTGACAAAAAGATCAAGGCTGTGCAGACCGCCCTGGATACGCACGCTGCGAATGCCGACATCCATGTGACCAAGGAACAGAAGGCCACCTGGGATGCCAAGGTGAGCACTGAACAGCTGGCTGCCGCCAAGAGCGAGGCCATTGGTGCTGCCGCTACTGACGCAACCGCCAAGGCTAATGCTGCCCGTGATGCCGCCAAGACGTATGCTGACGGCCTGAACACTGCCATGGATACCCGCGTGAAGGTTGTTGAGGGCGCTATTACCTGGAAGACCATTGGCTGAGACGGCCAAGCGGTTAGTTATTTCAAGTTGACATAAAAATAGCCTTCGCTGCAGGGCCAGTGTTTTGCGAGTAGGAGAACATGCACTGTGCAGCGAAGGCTTTATATTGTATTGACAAACAACGATGTTGAATATATAATAATAGTAGAACTAAGGCACCGACATAGACGGTCGCGCCTCAGTTTATAGTTTATGTATGACAGTTAAACCATCATAGCAAAAACCGTTCTGTGGTCTGGACAGGGCGGTTTTACTTTTTATTACCACGAAAAAACGTGATAACTGCTACGACAGTTTGTACCCCGGTGAACACAACGCCAATAATGACGATGGTATCAACAAAGGATAGACCCGGCATAAGCATCACCTCCTGGCAAAATGGATTTGCCGGAAGGCAAAGTAGGGGCGCTCCACAATGCCTTGCGGCAGATGGGAGGCTTGACCGCCTATTACGTCTATGAGGAAGATATGGCAAAAAGGAATAAACGTTGGTGCCTTAGTTCTGCTATTATTATACTGTCAATGCAAAATTTGTCAAATTAAATACTGAATCGAAACCGCTTATCTGTACGCAGGTAGGCGGTTTTTTTATTGTTACAAAAAGGAGTTTTACGATGTCAAAACTTTCTTTATGCGAGATCCAACAGTCGCAGCTGGATAAAACTCCTATTGTGGATGGACAGCTGGTATGCTGCTTGGATACGGGAAACACTTACCGGGACACAGCCGGTGGGCGAGTTCGGATTGGAAGCGATCTGGAACGAGTAAGTGAGCTGCCATTGGCCCCGCTGGCCGGGAAGATTTATTACCTGCCGCCCGGAGATTTATATATTTATAACTCTGGTTGGGTAATGCTGAATGATACTGATTTTACAATTGGGGCCAGCAAGGCTGATGCCACAGAAGCCAATTTGGAATTGAAACATGGTGATACGGCAAAGGGTACGGTAAAGGTGCGAGGCACCGGCATTACGAGCGTGACTGCGGATGCAGATGGGCGATTGATTATCAATACCCCAAACCCGGAAGCTGTGATTGACGAGATTACGAATACCGAAATTGATAATTTATTCAAAGACGAATAGGAGGAAACAATATGGCATTTTTGAATTATGACGGTTTGCTTTATTTTTGGCAGAAAATTAAAGCTTTGCTGGCCGGTAAGGTGGATAAGATTGATGGAAAGGGACTTTCGACCAACGACTTTACCACTGCTGAGAAGAATAAGCTGGCCGGGCTGAAGAATTACACCCACCCGACAACCAGCGGGAACAAGCATATCCCTGCAGGAGGCAGTGCCAACCAGATTTTGGGTTGGAGCGCAGACGGCACCGCTAAGTGGGTAAACGAAAAGGATACTACCTACAGTGTGATGAGCGGCGCAACGGTTGATGCGGATGGCAAGAGCGGACTGGTGCCCAGCCCGACGAAGGGTGCGCAGCGCTGGCTGGATTCGACCGGTGCTTGGACGACCCCGCCGGACACCACCTATGGAGCTGCAAGCACCACGAGCGCTGGCCTGATGAGTGCCGCCGATAAGAAGAAGCTGGACGGTGTTGCGGACGGCGCAAACAAATATGTACACCCAGTTACAAGCGGCAACAAGCACATCCCGGTAGGTGGTTCTGACGGCATGATCCTGGGCTGGAGTGCCGATGGTACGGCCAAGTGGGTTGCCGACAAAGATACCACATATACCAACTTTAAGGGTGCGACTGCTGATACGGCTGGGAGTTCCGGCCTGGTGAACGCACCTGCCAAAGGGCAGCAGGGATTGTATCTGCGCGGTGACGGCACCTGGGCAACCCCAACCAATACTACTTACAACGATGTAACCCAGAGCGCACACGGTTTGATGACTGCCGCAGATAAAAAGAAGCTTGACGGCATTGCTACCGGTGCCAACAAGTATGTACACCCCAGCTATACCGCACATGACAGTGGCCTGTACAAAATTACTGTGGATGCGACCGGACATGTGAGCGCTGTGACTGCGGTTGCCAAGGGCGATATTACGGCATTGGGTATCCCCAGCACAAACACCACCTACAATGATGCCACCCAGAGCACCCATGGCCTGATGAGCACTGCCGACAAGAAGAAACTGGATGCTTTTGGCGAGGCAAGCACATATGCCCTGAAGAGCGACATTACCGCTATGTACCGTTACAAAGGTAGTGTGGCAAGCTATGACAAGCTGCCGACCAGCGGCCAGATCATTGGCGATGTATACGACGTTGGCAATGGCATGAACTATGCCTGGAATGGTGAGAAGTGGGATGGACTGGGCCAGGTGTTTACCATTGATGCGATCCAGAACACTGAAATTGATACCATTTTGGCATCTTAAAAAACTAAACCAAGAGGAGGTGTGGTAAAGTGGGATATTTAAGTAACGCGGGGTTGAGCTACTTTTTTGGCAAGCTGAAAACCATTTTTGCGCCCATTAGCCACGGGCACGGGGGAGCTACACAGAGCGCGGCTGGCTTTATGAGCGCAGCCGATAAGAAAAAATTGGATGGGATTGCCGAAGGGGCGAACAAATACAGTTTGCCCACGGCGACCAGCAGTGTGTTGGGCGGCGTGAAAACCGGAGCGAACATTACAAACAACAGCGGCGTGCTTAGTGTGACGGCGGCCAATGTAAAGGATGCACTGGGATACACCCCACCCGAACAGGACACAAACACATGGCGGCCGGTTGTGAACAACTTGACCAGCAGCGCGACCGACCAGAGCCTTGCGGCAAACCAGGGTAAAATCCTGAATGAGAGCAAGGCCGCCATGATTGTGTTGACAAATGAGAACTTGAACGATGTGGTGACGCCAGGATTTTACAGTTCTGGCGGCGGCAACAGCGTAACAAATAAACCAAGTAACGTAGACCATTTTGGCTTGATTGTGATTCACCGGGCAAGTGGAAATTATTATACCCAGATTATTTACGGCGACAGTGCTGCTTACCGCCGCCATTGTGCAAACGGAACCTGGGGCGAATGGGTGCAGGACAAGCTGACAGATACCGACACTTGGCGCGGCATCCAAAACAATTTGACCAGTGACAGTACGACCGATAGTTTGAGCGCAGCGCAGGGCAAGGCGCTGAAAACCCTGGTGGATGGCAAGGCGGCTATGGGACATACCCATACTTGGGATAGCGTAACAGGCAAACCGAGCACCTTTACGCCGAGCAGCCATACACACGGGGTGATTAAAAATTTAAGTGTAAGCGGTACAACCATTACTTATACAAAGGACGACAACACGACCGGGACCATTACGACCCAGGATACTAACACAACTTATGGCACTTTTAAGGGAGCGACCACAAGCGAAGCGGGCAGTACCGGTTTGGTGATTGCGCCGGTGGCGGGCAATGCGAACCGTTACCTGCGCAGTGACGGCACCTGGGCTGTACCCCCGGATACGAATACAACCTATGGTGTGTTTGCGAAAGCGACCGCTGATGCGGCGGGCAGTACAGGACTTGTTCCGGCACCGGCCAAAGGCCAACAGACATATTACTTGCGTGGAGACGGGACCTGGGCTGTGCCGGCAAATACATGGCGCGGAATCCAGGACAACTTGACTTCGACTTCGACCACAGATAGTCTGAGCGCAAACCAGGGCAAGGTATTGAAAGGTTTAATTGATGGCAAGGCGGCAAGCGGCCACACCCACAATTATGCTGGGTCCAGCAGTGCGGGCGGTGCCGCAACAAGCGCCAACAAGGTGAATGCAGCTTTGACGATTAACCTGAACGGGACAAGCCAGGGCGCATGGGATGGCAGCAGTGCAAAATCGATCAGCATTACGGCAGCCAGTGTTGGTGCAACAAGTGTGACAATTAGCAGGTGGTGATTTTTATATGGGAGTTTATTTAGGAAGTACGCAGGTGGATATGCAGGGAGGTTTTGTGACTGGTGGTGCCAGTGGGGCGAGTTTGCAGAGCAAGACGGTTAGCCCCAGTGAGAGCGCACAGACGATTAAGGCCGACAATGGCTATGACGGTTTGAGCCAGGTTACAGTAAATGCAGTATCAAGAACTTATGTGGGAAGCGGCGTAACGAAAAAGAGTGCTGCGACTTATACGCCGGGAACGAGTGACCAGAGCATTGCATCCGGCCAGTATTTGAATGGAACCCAGACGATTAAGGGTGACAGCAATTTGACCGCCGGTAACATTAGAAGCGGTGTGAAGATTTTTAATGTGACAGGTAGTTATGCTGGGAGCAGCAGTTCTGGCGGCACGGATACCAGCGATGCTACGGCGACAGCGAAAGATATTGCTAGGGGCAAAACGGCGTATGTGCAGGACAAAAAAATCACGGGCGATCTGTACGAGGTTGCTAAAGGGGAAACAAAAACTTTTGTTACTTCCGGCTCTGAAAATGTCACGTTCGGCAAGTTTGACAGTAATGATGTGGTCAACATAAAAATCCCCTGGATTGGCAACGACGAAATCATGCGGGTTGGGAGCTACATACTGCTTGGTGCCTACGCCACCCTCTTCGGTGATGCCACCGCCGCCGATGTCGCAAAAGGCAAAACATTTACAAGTGCAGCGGGGTTAAAAGTTACCGGCACTGCGGAGCCTGCCGAAAGCGATAACAACGTTGAGGCATACGCCGTCACGACCACCAGCCCCAGCGTGAATTTTAAGCGCACTGACGGGGCAATCAAGATCTGGGGCTACGGCACCATGACCAGTTCCAGCGGTTGGGGCGGGCAGACTACGAGCCTGATCGCGTTTGAGGGCGACAAGTACCACAAGAGCGCCATGTACGGCAGCCCAAGCAGCACCAGTTTGAGCCTAAGCATCAGCAACGGTAAACTGACTGGGCTGCCGAGCGGATTATCCGCAATCAGTGCGATTGTAACGAGAGGTATATGATTATGGCTACTGATACAAAGCTGGACAGTTTGGTAATTAACTACCTGACACAAAGCCAGTATGATGCGGCTAAGACAAATGGAAAACTGAATGCAAACCAGATTTATATGACACCGGCAAGTAGTACGAGTTATACACTGCCGACCGCGACAAGTTCTACATTGGGTGGTGTAAAGATTGGTAGCAATATTACAGTGAGCAGTGGCACGATTAGCCTGACAAAAGCAAATGTAACGAACAGCCTTATGGACGGACGTGGAAATGTTATCCTGGGAGAAAACTCTATCGACACAGTTTCTGCTGGTGCCGGAGCTGATTATGGGCCATCTCATTCTTTGATTGTTGGTACCGGAAACAAAGTTACTGGATTAAAAGGTGGAAATAATTATGTCACTACATATTACGACGGATTGAATAGTGGCTTTGTTGGAGGAAATTATTGCGTCTCGACTTATGCTATTTTGTCTAACAATTCTCCGACAAGTAATGTTTTAATTTTCGGTAATGGTACATCTTCCGCTAAAAGCAATAGCTTCCGTATTGATTATGGTGGTAAGGCTTACGGTGGAACCTATTCTTCTTCCGGCGCTGACTATGCGGAAATGTTTGAGTGGCAGGACGGGAACCCTGATGGGGAAGACCGGCGTGGCATGTTTGTGACGTTGGATGGGAAATACATTCGACTGGCAAACAGCAAAGATACTTACATTTTGGGTATTGTATCCGGCAACCCGACTGTGCTGGGCGATACTGCTGAGGACCAGTGGGCTGGCATGTACGAGCGTGATATTTTTGGAGCACTGAAGCATGACAGCACCACAGAGAACGGCCTGGTGTTGAACCCGAACTATGATAATGACAAACAGTATATTGCCCGCGGACAGCGCAAAGAATGGGATGCTGTTGGCCTGATGGGAAAGCTGGTTGTGGTGGACGACGGCACCTGTGAAGTAAACGGATTTTGTGCTGCCAATGATAATGGCATTGGAACTAATGCAGAAACCGGATACCGTGTGATGGAACGGCTGGATAAAAACCACATCCGAGTATTTGTGAAATGAGGTGAGAAGTATACAATATGGCGACAAATACAAGGTTAGACAGTTTAGTAATCAATTATCTAACACAGAGCCAGTATGACAATGCCAAAAGTGCAGGCACTTTGAATGCAAACCAGATTTATATGACGCCTGCAAGTAGCGGATCGACTTATACGCTGCCTGCGGCGACAAGTTCTACGCTGGGTGGTGTAAAGATTGGCAGCAATATTACAGTAAACAGCGGCACGATCAGCATTAGTAAAACTAACGTGACAAATGCACTGGGTTATACGCCACCTACGACTGATACGAAATATACATTGCCAACCGCGAGTGCTTGGACTTTGGGTGGTGTAAAAATCGGGAGTAACATTACGGAGAATTCCGGCACGATTAGTTTGACAAAGGCGAATGTAACAAATGCTTTGGGGTATACACCGCCGACAACAGATACGAAATATACACTGCCGACAGGTAATGCTTCGACTTTGGGCGGTGTGAAATTGAGTGATTCGACCAGTTCAACGAGTTCGACCAGTGGTGGTGTTGCGGCAACACCGGCAGCGGTGAAAGCGGCATATGATGCGTGTACAGAATGGGTATCTTTAACTGCCTCAAGTGTATATACTGTAAAATCTGGTATTACTATGTGGGCAAATACAGAAAAAGCACATCGCCGTGGACGAAGAGTCTATTTGACTTTTCAGTGTATGGGGCCTGCAACAAGTGACGCGGCTGGCTTTATTCAAATTGGAACAGTTCAGTCTGCCTATAGACCGAAAGTTAATGCTTATTGTCCTTTTGGATTAAATGTAACAACGTCTGGCCAGATTTTTGGACCTGCTGTTTGCATTATTAAAACCACAGGAGAGATTCAGGTTTATACTGGTAAAAATAATGCAACTTTTGGTAATAACAGTTACGGTTGGACGACAAATAACCCAAATACCATTTCGTGGGATTATTAACTAAGCTGAAATAACCGTGAAGCAAAATTACTTTACAACACGATGGAACGTTAAAAGGAGGCTGATGGAAGATGCGGCTAAAAAATGGAGAAGTGTGTTTTGGGTGGCCATTGGCGCAGCATGTGATTACAGCTGGCTGGAAATATAACAGTGGGGCGCTGCACAGGGCAATTGACCTTCGCGCTTTGGTGGGAACACCGGTGTTTGCGGCGGAAGATGGAACGGTACGCGTGGTTTACCATTGGAATGGGCGAGTGACCCAGGGCGACACCAACAGTTATGGTAATATGGTGAAGATTGAGCATACAGCGTATAAAGGCGGCAAGCTGGAAACGTTGTATGCTCATTTGAATTCTATCACGGTGAAGGTTGGACAGAAGGTGAAAACCGGCGAAGTGATTGGCTACAGCGGCCAGACCGGCAACTGTTTTGGTGCCCATTTGCACTTTGAGGTGCGCTGGAAAGGTGTGCGCGAGAACCCGCTATGCTGGTTGGATGATGACTTTAAGCCGGCCAGCCGCGGTGTGATTTTGTGGGCCAATGCAAACCAGCACAGTGTACAGGTGGACAAGCAGGAAGCGGCTGAGGAGCCGAAGGTTGAACCGGCAGTGAAAAAGACTGTGACAAAAGCCATTACCCTGAATAACGGCAAGTGGAATGTGCGCAAGGGCGCCGGAATGCAGTACCAGTCCATTGGGGTGATCAGCAGCCCGAATGCCAAGACCGGCAAGCCTGTTTGCATTGGGTATGAGACGGTCGTGAACGGCTGGTTCAAAACGGTTTATGGTTATATCAGCCAAAAAGCGGTGAAGAGCCATACCTGAGTGCAGCCAAAGCAGGTGATTTTTATGAAGGAAAACTGGAGCCTGATGAGGTTCAGCAAAAAAATTATTGTTTTCACGATGGGCGCAACGATTATTTACGCGATTGTATACATGATCCTGTGTTTTAGGACCGGACAGTTACCGGAATCGTCTTTTAACATTGGGCTGTTTGCGGCAATGAGTGCAGAGAATTTGTGTAACGCCTGGATTAAGGTGAGGGAAAAAGTAGCGGAAGAAGAAAAAACAGAGGGTGACAATACGCCCCCTGGTGATGAAATTTTTACGCCGATTGATGAGACAAGTGAAACGGAAGAGATTGGAGGTTAGGTATGGAACAGGGAATTATGTATATTGTGATGGGCCTGGTTTGCGTGATTGCTTTTATGGTTGGCAAATATGTGATGCCGAACGCCCAAGAGACAGTAAATAAGGCGCTGAACCTGTTGAGCGGCTACCCGCTGTTGATGCAGTGGGGGTTAAGCGCCTGTAAATATATCAAGCAGTATTTTAACGATATTTCCGGCGAGGAAAAGAACAAGCGTGCCGCAGAACTGATTATGGAAGTGGCCAAGCAGGCCGGCGTTACCATTACAGAGGAGCAGGCGCGTGCGATTGCCCAGGCGGCTTACGAGCAGATGAAAGCGGGTGAAGCTGCTGCCGGAGAGAAGGTGAACGCAGATGCCTAACCCGGTATTTACATTTACGGCGCAGGACATACTGATGCTGGTGCTTTCAGCTTGTGCGGCGGTGGTTAGTATTTCGAATGCGATTGCCCAGGGGGTTAAGTTCAACAACTTTTTGAAAAAGCCAAACAGAGATCAGGATGCCCGGATGGACAAGATTGAAGATCGGCTGAAAACGGTGGAAGGGCGCTGCGACACGTTTGACAAGCAGTTGGAGGGTGTGAAGAAGCACCTGAATAGCCTGGATGAAAGCATCAACATGCTGTTGCGGGCAGAATTTGCACAGCTGGGGCACAACCTGAACGGCGACAATGTGGAGCAGATGCAGCGAGCATTTGACGATATACAGGAGTTTTTGTTTAAGCGTTAAGGTTGACAGCGAACAACATGTGGTATATAATACAAATAGAGGATTGAAGCTCTTAATAAGCGAACACCTCAGTTAGCTGCAAATGAACCAAATACATCTGCTACAATGTACCCAGTTCAGATGAGGCCGCCTAAGTGCTAGTTAGGTAGCCTCATTTCTTTTTACGGCCAAAATAAATGGCCACAAAAACGCCAGTCCATGTACCGATGCAGCTTACGATTGTAAGCACATCCATAATAGAATTCATGGCATCACCTCCGACAATAAGATTGCCGAAAGGCGAAAATGATTAAACCTCCATTCAGCCTTCCGGCTAGTGGGAGGTGGCCGCCTAAGCGCTTATAAAGGTGGGTGAAATTCAGCAGAGCTTCAATCCTCTGGAGAATAGTATACCATAAAGAGTCGTTGAATCACAAGTAAATTTTACGCTTGAGTAAAAACAGCAAAGAATTATACAAACAGGAATAGGGAGTACCTTTGGTTTGAAACCTTGGGTGCTCCCTATTTTTTAGAAGGTTGGAAGTATCAATACAGTTCAGAGACAGAAAGAACTTTGGTGGGAAGATCCTCGCGCTTGCCGGATGGGGTTGGTGTGGAGATCTTGATGGTTTGAATGGCGGAGTTGATTGCGGGTTCAAAGCCGTCAATGGGGTTTTGAAAATTTTATTGGGTTCCCTATATTTCGCTAAATTAAGCTTTAGCGAAGTTGACGGTTATTTCTTGTTCTTTTTGTATTCGGCCATTGCGTCTGCCAGGCGCTGTTCCCAACCGGCGTTATCGTCTAAAAATTTATTGTAAAGAATTTCTTCGGCTTCTTTTCTGGCAGCGGCTGCGTCTTTTAGATTAGTGAAGAAACCAAGGTGAATGCGTTTATGCTTAAAGTTAATATATGCTTTGTAGGTACCTTTTTTGGTAAGCGCAACACCGTTTATCCCGGTTCTAGAGTTTTTATTTACTGTTCCGTTTATGCGCGAACGAATTTTTGACAAGTCGGTTCCATCTACGTTTACGACTTTTCTGGTTATTTCCAATAGTTCTTTTTTGTCTCGTTCGCAATGACCACAGAATTGTAAATTCTTTATGCTTGACATCCGCGTTGTGAATTCGCGCCCACACTTGGGACAAATTGCAATACATCTGGTACAGGTGCCGCTTTTTTCTTTATCAACAATCTTTTTTATAAAAAAACCGTTGACTGTTTTGTCTTCATATTTTTCTTTTGAATTTTTAGTGTTTGCTTCTAATTTAGTAAGCGCCGATCTTGCATACCCGCATTTTTTGCATGATTTACTTTTCCCGCTAATGAGTGAGTGCCCGGAAACATCAGAAACAGTTCCGCAAGAACAACGGCATTCAAGATATCCTTTTTTCGCTTTTGCCGGGTCTTTAGAACGGCCGATGACGGTCCACTGATCAAAAACAGTGTTGGGTGCAATTTCTAATTTTTGAGGCATTGTGGTTTACCTTTTTATTTTTGAAAAGCCTTGATTTCATCGTCTGCGCCACGATCCTGGCTATCGTAAACGCTCGGCAATTTAGGGGCATTGGGGTTAGGAACTTCTTCTTCTGGGGTTGTTTCCGGTTCAGTTTTGCCAATGCCGATGGCTACAAGTTCCAGAGGGGCTTCCAGAGCATCAGCAAGCTTACGCAGAACATCAATGCGCGGGATAGACTGGTTGTTTTCAATGCGGAAAATTGTGTTTTTGCTGACGCCGCTTTTTTCTGCCAGTTTTTGTAGGGAGATACCCTCCAGATTGCGGACAACCTTGAGCATATTACCCTCTCTCCAGCAGGTGCCGATTGTAGCACGAGCCAGCAGCTCAAATTCATGCAGATCTGCGATTCTGGTTTTGGCAATCGGGTATTTCCCGCTGGCGGCAACAATAGCAGTCATTACGTCCAGAACGGCTTTGCCTTGAGGATAGAGTTTAGAGGGCATTTTAACCACACGCTCATTAGCAAGGGTATGAAATTTTTCCATGCCGGAAAGGATTGTTTTGCTTTGCATGGCGCTAATGTGGTTGAGGTAGTAATCCGATACACAGGGTTCTTGATACTCGATTGTAACATCATCAAGAATTTTGCAGCACGCGATGAAATAACCCCACAAGCTGGACATTTTTTCCTGTTCTGTATTACCCATAGGTTTGATTTCCATGTTTATTCCCTCCTGATTTGCTTTTTAGATTGACCTTATTGTACACATTTATGGGTACGAATACAATAGGCAGGTTGTACAAAGTTATACCCAAGAATGTGTACGCGGTTGTTATTTGGTTGACGGGATTGATTTTTGTTGAATTGCCGGCATGTGGGGTGTATACTTTTTGGTATATGGGTTTATGGGGTGTGAAACTGGGAAAACGGCCAATATGAACGGTTTATGAATTGATAGATGATACATGCGACAAGATTGAATCCGGCCGGTGCTGGCTGCTGCAGCTATTACGAGTTTGTTTTACGCCGAAAACTGCAAAAAAAATCAGACCCTCTCCCCTGCTGCCGATTGATGGGCAGAGCATTTAGAGCTGAACTACGAGTTTCTTTTACGGTGAAAAAGCGCAAAAAATACCGATTGTAATAAAGTCAGGACGGTATGGACGGGCGGCGCATGGCGGGATTTGAAGTTGATTTATGACCACTCATAGCCAGAATTACGAGTTTGTTTGACCAAAAGATTGAAAAAATATGGTTTAGACGGCCAGATATGGATGGTTGATGCAGCGGAATGAACTACGAGTTTTTTTGATTTGAAAAGGCGTAAAAAAACCAGGGGCGGGACCACTCCCCCTACCCTATCCGTTTGGCTTAAAACTACGAGTTTGTTTGACGAAAAGCGCAGGAAACAAAAAATTTAACGTGAATTACGAGATTGTTTGATGCGAACTGCGAGATTTTTTGATGGCAATTACGAGGTTGTTTGACAGCGAAAGGCAGGATTTTGCGTAAAAGAAACTCGTAGTAGGAATAAAAGAAACTCGTAGCTTGTGTAAAAGAAACTCGTATGTAGAATAAAAGAACCTCGCAGCTCGTATAAAAGAAACTCGCAATATACCTTATATAATATAAATATAAAATATAAATAATAAATAATAATAAGCGCAAAAAAATTTTACTACGAGTTTTGTTGTGAAGAAAAGCGCAAAAAATTTTTTGGCTTGACAAGCGAATAAAAATAGGATATGATGCAGATATAATGCGTTAGGTATACCCACCTGTACGATGCGATACATACACTGTGATTTGGAGGTTGAGCTTGACATGGCGGACAGGCTATGCGGGCGAAAGAATTATGAAAAACCAAAAAGTAAATAGTGCAGGTACAGGCGCGGCGATTACCGGAGAGGTGATGACGGACGAAGAGGTTAAGGCGAAAAAGGAGCAGGAAAAGAAGACCGGCTCCCCTTTTGCCGTTGGCTCTTACATCACCAAGAGCAATGACCTGATCCAGAAGACCAAGTATTCCCTGCCGCGCAACGAGCAGAAAATTTTGTTCATGCTGCTTTCCAAAATTGACCAGAAAAATGACACGGATGCTTCGAAGTATTACACGATTACGTTCAGCGACTTTTCAAAGCTGACAGGTGTGAATGCGGAAAAGCCGGCCTATGTGGCGTATTTGCAGCACACGATTGAAAATTTGGAGAACCGGACATTTTGGGTGCCGATTGCCCCGACCAAGTACAAGAGCATGAGCTGGGTACGCAAAGGTTCGATTATTGATACTGAGGGCAAAACCATCAGTATGCGGTTCAATGAGGACATTTGGAAAGACATCGCCCAGCTTACAAGCAACTACACATCTTACAGCATTGAATACCTGCTGATGATGCAGAGCACCTATTCTATGCGTGTGTATGAAATTATCTTATCTTATGATAACGGCAACCGGGACTACGAATACGCCAATGGACTGGTGTTTGAGCCGGTGACGGACGAGGTGCTGGGGATGTTCCCCGCCAAGCGGAACCAGTTACGCGGATACAAGTACAAAAAGTTTGGCATTGATGATTTCAAAAACCTGCTGTCTGTACCGACCAAAGAAGAGCGCGGTATGAACCGCAAAAAGTCAGATGTAGATAACAAGTATGACCGCGAAAAACCGTTGACAGAAAAATACCCGAATTTTTCAGACTTTGAACGCAATGTTTTGAAGCTGGTGAAAAATGAAATCAACGAGATGACAGACCTGTGGTTTGATTATGAGCCGGTACGAACCAAAGGCGTGCGGAAATACACCCATCTGTATATTTTTATCAAGTACAAATCACGCAAAGAGATGGAGAAGGTGCGGGCGTTTTTGAGTGCGAACCAGCGCAGTGACCAGGAGGTGGCACGCCAACAAAAGGCGAAGAAACAAGCTGTGTTGGCGGCTGAAACCGGAGAGGTCTCTCCCCTGCCCCAGGCTGTGATGAGAATAACGTTCCGCAAGGCGCGGGGCGAGATAGAAGACCGGGCTGGCTATGCGGGCTACAAGAAGGAGCTGACCGTAGAAGAGCGGAATGTTTTGGCAAATGTGTTTACTTATGCGGCCAAGATATTGACCAACCAGAACAAACAAGACCAGGCTGAAGAGACACTGGAAGCGCTGAACGGAATCATCCAAAATAACCACGGGCTGAAAAGCTGGGCGTTGGGTGAACTGGAGAAGTTTAGCGTGATGCTGAGGCAGGATGTGGAAAAGAAATCCGCCCAGTATTACCGCACGGTGGTGTACAGCGACATTGTAGAAAATTCCGCCACGATCATTGAAAGCGGAAAACGGCGGATGGGACAGGGCGGCAAAGACCCGATGTTCCAGCTGGATGAAACAACATTTGAAGAATAACCAGGGGGAGCTGCTGACGAGGTGGCTCCCCTATTTTTAACTGTGTTACAGCAACAAAGAACTGATTCTTTTGCTTGTTGACTTTGAGTGTTGATGTGTTATAATGAAATTAAAATAGCAACAAAGAATTGGTTCTTTTACATGGAGGGCTGTATATGGCTGCAAAAATTATTACGATTGCGATTGAAAAAGGCGGCTCTGGTAAAACAGTTACTGCTTCTAATCTTGCTTACCTAATGGGAGATGAAGGGAAAAAGGTTTTGTGCGTAGATACCGACCCGCAAGGCAACCTGACCTTTGCATTGAGCGGCGGCAATACAATCACGAGCAATGCTTATTCCCGCAAAGCGCTGTACGATATGTTTGACGGCTTCAAATACACCTCCACGAAAGAGTATATTGTGGGGACAGAGTATGAGAATGTTGATATGATCCCGGCAAGCAGCCAGACACCGCGGATCAACAAGCGGCTGCCGGACCTATTGGCTGATGCGCAGCAGTATGATGTGGGCGACCCAAGACAGCTGGAATCTACGGCCGACTTTTTGCTATACTTTTTGAACCAGGTGCGGGAAAACTATGATTATATCATTGTGGATACCCAGCCAACCCGTGACAGTATGATCCTTTCAAACGCCTTAGTGGCAGCGGATTATGTATTGATCCCGATGATGTGCGATTCGTTTTCTGAGGATTCGGCATTTAGAACTTATTCCATTTGCAATGAGCTGCGCAAGAACCCAAAGACAAACCTGAAAGGAATCGGCGTGATTTTGACCATGGTGGACAAGGGTGCGGCCACGAGAGAGACACGAGAAGAATGCCAGAGAGTGCTTGGCCCTACCCTGTTCAAGACTGAGATACCCAGCGCTTTGGCCGTGAAGACATCGGTGAGAAGATGTGTGCCGGTATGTTATTCTGCCAAAACACAACCGATTGGCAAGAGCTATGTGGCGGCTTATAAAGAGCTAAAACAGCGGCTTGAAAAACTGGACAAGGAGGAAAATTGAGATGGGTTTGAAATCAAAGCCGAAGAAAGGCAATGAAAAGAAACTGAACATTCCTACCAGCAGTGCGGCAAAAGAAGTGAACGATAACGATGCCGGCCGTGCCCTGGTTGGAAAGATTATTGGTAATAAGACCATTGAGTTTGAAAATAAGGATATCAGCCTGGCAGACATCCGGCTGAATCCAGACAACGAGATTTTTCGCCAGAATGACAATGGAGAAGATATTGAAATATTAGCCGAAGACATTAAGCGCAATGGCCTGCTGCACAACCTGGTCGTGTTCCCGGAGCAGGAAGATGGTAAGACGGTATATGTTTTGCTTTCTGGCGAGCGGAGATACCGGGCATTGATGCTGTTGCAGGAACAGGATGCGACATGGAATGCGGCCAAGAACTGTAATGTAGTTACCACTCCCCTATCCCCCAATGAAAAGAAAGTTATTTTGTACAGCGCGAACCTGCAGGTGCGTGGTGGTTTTGGTGATGAAATGATCCGGCGCAAGGCAACAGTTGAATTTATTGAGTGTCTGCAAAAAGAGCCATATAACATGAACCAGGCCGAGGCCAAGAAAGCCCTGAAGGAAATCAGTGGTGCAGTTGGGCGGACGATTGATAAAGACATACGAATTGAACATACGTTAAATAAGCAGCTGCTGCAAATGTTAGATGAAAAGTATCTGACACGAAATGAAGGCGAAGAATTAACAAGGCTCAATCAGGAACAGCAACAGAGAATTGGTTCTTTGTTTGAGGAACTTTTTGCCATTGAAAACCCAGAGGTAAAAGATCTACAAGACGAGATTAAGAATGAAGTTATGGCAGGAGTGAAAAACGTTTGGAAAGGCGGCTCAACGGAAGAGCGCGACCAACTTTTTGAAGATGTACTGACAGAGCTGAAAAACGGAATTAAAACACTGGTTGAAAAAGAAACGGAAAACGCAACTGAGGAAACTGAAAAACAGGCTGCACTTGAACGCGAGGTGGAGGTAGCTGAAAAGAAAGCCGAAACCAAAACATTTGTTCAGAAAACGTTACAGCCGCTGGCCGGTAAGATTGGCAAGAAGATTGCAACGCCGGCATATAAGAGAGGACTGAAAAAGATGAGCCAGGAGCAGCGGGCAGAAGACATTAAGACGCTGACAGAGCTGATTGAAAAAGCTGCGAAGCTGAAAGAGCTGCTGGAGACGGTTAAGTGATGGCAAAGGAAGTAAAAATCAACCTGCGGCTGAGTATGCGTGTACGCGAGGTGCTGAACGACGAGGCCGAGGTTGAAGATACCCGCATTGGAACCGTGACAAACCGGCTGTTGCAGGAAGAGCTTGGCAGGATGATGGCGGTGGGTGCCGACCGCTGCGTGATGAAAGATACCAAAGAATACCGGGCTTTGATGCCGCACCTGGAAGGAAGCTATGTGCTGCCGACAGAACTGGAAATCAACCGACACATTACAACGCGGCTGGATGACAAGAACTACCCGCAGGTTTCTTTGTACTTTACAAAAGAGCAGGCAGAGTTCATGGCCGGACTGGTGAAAAAGCAGAGGATACGAGGAACCCTTTACTATGACGGCAGTGTGAAATCTTACCGGTATGTGATTGTGGGGATGCTGTTGAAGAACCCGTTGTTAGCTGATTTTGGCCTGAACTAAAAAGATAGCCCCCGTCCGCTGGGTGACAGTGGATAGGGGCTTTGTTGTTTTATTCGCTGACTTTTACTGCAAAGTTTTTAAGCTTTTGATAACAGTCAACGTAGAGTTCCTGCTTATCGCCGTTATAGGTAACTTCGTAATACAGGCCGTCTTTGACAGGGGTGGTGAAAAGACCTTTATTGTTTTGAAGAGTTTTACATGACCAGACGGTGTAGATATCATCCGGTGACAGACAGACACCAGTTACATCAGCGTTATCATTGAAGTAACGGGAGATGGCGGTGCAGGCAGCCAGTTCAAATTCTTTAGGATTCATGGACGGTACCTCCAGTAGAGTTACAGGTTACATCAGGCGGTGCTATCCAGGGGGTTGTAGTGGGGATAAACGGCATGTTATCAATCGGCTTGGTGTTTGGCGTTACCGGCAGAACTGTTTCGCCCTGTTCGGTTGTGATGGTACGTTTGATGAGATGGCCGGCATCATCAAATTCTTCTGTAAAGGTAAAGATTGTTTTACTCAACTTTCCAGCCTCCTTCCTTATCCCAGGCAATGAGCTGGTTAATGGTTTTGGGGGTATAATCATGCAGCATACAGCCAACGTTGATGATGTTGCCCTTGTTACTGGCGATACCGACCGCGTTATCACGCAGTTCTGCTTTCCACTTGGCGAGATAGGTGTTCTCACGGGTGTTATGGACGTGGCCGCAGAGCATGTAGCACTCCGGCGAATAGGAGTGGTTGTAGAACATGATAGGGTAGTGGCAGAGAATAAGTTTATATTTGCCGGCTGTGAGTTCATCATAGCCCTTGATGGAAGAAAAGTAGCGCATCATTTCCGGTGAGATTTTATCGTGGTTGCCCTTAATGAGATGGATATGACCATTGAGCTGTTCAAGGATCATAGGAGCTTCGGACGGGTCCCAGAACATATCGCCAAGGACATAAACGTTATCGCCCGGAGAGACAACGCTGTTCCAGCGCTTGATAAGCTCCGCGTGCATAGAGGGCAGGTCAAGAAACGGACGGTCATCGAAGCGGATAATGTTACGGTGAGAAAAATGAAGGTCAGCAGTAAAGAAATTCATAGAGAAATCACCTCTGATATGGTAAGATAAAAGAAAAAGGCAAGGAGTGGTTATGAATGGCAGGACCGACAAGCGTAAGATTTTGCAATGAGATGCTGGAGCTGTGCGGCTACCAGGAGGATGCCCTGAATGAATGGAAACAGCGGATACAGGAAGGGGACAGCTGCACAAGAGAACAATACATCCAGATTGAAAAGGAACAGCAGGCCCTGCGGGAGATCCAGGCAAAAATCACGGACTATTTTAAGGTGCGGGCCAAATTTGACGAGGAGTTTGAAACAGCGTTTGAAGTGCCGAAGCGGAGTTTGTTTGGACATGCACAGCCGCGAGTGGTGGTAAGACGAAGAAAGTAATCAATCCGCCAGGTCGGCTGAAGAGGTTGATTCCTTATCTTTGAAGAAAGAGTCATAATCGAACCAGCGGTTGTTGATGATATTGCCGATGATTTTAACGGTGCTGCCCCAGCCCTTGGTAGCGACACGAATGTATTTACCTTTCATGTCTTCCAGACGGGAAACACCGACGACATCCATGATGCGCATGATAGCCTCCATACCGATGGCAGAACCTTCATAAGAATCTTTTTCATAGCTGTCGGGGTAGACTTTGCCAAGGCAGTAACCGCCGTAAACAACACCCCAGCCGGCAGCTTTGAGAGTAAGATCAAGAGAGAGGCAGCAGTGATCTGTGGTTGAAAGAGATACGTTTGTAATCTGAGCGTTCTCAATGGTGTAGCCTTCATCAGTGAGCGTTTGTGCGGTATATTTTTCATGGCGTGTACTCCTTAATGTTTACTGCTGCTGATATGAGGCCAGAAGAAGATGCCGCCGATCAGGCAGGCCCAGGCATATGTAGAGGGCAGCATTTGCGGGGTGAAGGATGCGGTGTTGAATAATTGGTTCAATGTGGAGCAGATGGCGGTGCCAAACATAGGCACCAAAATAAACTTGGCGAGAGCCAGGCGAAACCAAAAGGCCAAAAAATAAACCAGAACGGTAATAAGAATGCCGGTAAGAATTGAAAGAAGTTTATCTGTATTAGCTGTCATTGATTACATCTCCTGTGCAAGTGCGGCGATACGGGAACGGTAGATTTTTTGGAGCTTGACCTCGCCATAGAAATCCTGACCGCGGAAGACCTGGGAGAGGCGGCGCATGCCGTTGTTATCGCCAGAGTAGATATCGAGATCGACCTGGGCGTCATAATCACCATCAATGATACAGATGGAATCTTCGCCGATACGCTGAAGAGCAAGCCGCATCATTTCAATATCAAGGTTCTGGGCCTCGGTAATATAGACGGCGCAGTTCTTGCCGGTGGTATCAAAGCCGCGCAGGTCCGAGAAGGGGAGAAGCTGGATTTCATTGGCGTCAATATAGCGCTTGAGTTCCAAAGTATCGCCGAGTTTAGCGCCGAGCATGTTGCCGATTTGGCTGTCAAGCAGCTTTTCATTGCGGGTGCCTGGGTAAAAACCAAGACGGGCAGCGCCGGATGTGGCGCAGGGGTTGGTGAACACGATGATTTTATCAATCTTGTGGGTTTCCAGCAGCTTGAGCATATAAGCCAGAGCCAGATAGCTTTTGCCAGTACCGGCAGGACCACACAGCATGGTGATTTGGTTGTGTAAAAGGCTGTCAAAAGCGAGCATCTGGTAGATATCTTTCTCCTTGGCCCTGACAGCGCCAAATGCCTGCGTTTCGAAGGGCTTATAATCCACCGCGACATGTTTACCGTCTGCCCACTTAAACGCCTGTACGGAGCTGTCTGCGGGGCTGTGAGCGATAAGATATTGGTTGGGGATAAGGCCGAAGGTATTTCGTTCCGGCTGTTCATAGAGGGCAGCGTATTGCTCATCGGTTGGAGTGACTTCCAGGAAGCCGGTATAGCTTTGGCGGGGAAGAAGATCCTTGGAGGAGCAGACGGGCAGGTGGGCGAGGGAAGAGGCTAGGTGTTTACAGCAAAGATCGTCCGTGCAGAAGATCATATCCTGGTTTTGGCTGTATGTTTTCCAGGCCACATAAATGATGATGGAATCCGGGGTGTTGGGCAGTGTGCTGCGAAACGGGCAGGCATCATCGTTCAGATAATCGGTAGCATTGGAAACTTGATAAAGGTCGGAATCGTGGGCGCTATCGAGATAGTGAGCCATTTGGCGGGCACGATAACGAACGGACTCATCTTTGGTGCGGCTGGTTTTGATGGATTCCAGCTCCAGCAGGGTTTGGACGGAGATAATAAATGGACGATCGACAACATGTGCGCCCATATTGAGCAGGGCGCAGGTATCATAAAAAATAAGCAGAGAGAATTCCCCCTTTGAACGTCTATTGCAGTTTGAAAACCGCTGTGATATACTGAACGCATAAAATATTTTGTAGGAGGTTAGCACTATGCCGAGAACCAAGGGAAGCAAGAATAAAGTAAAAGCTGCCGGTGTTGATTACGAAAACCTGATTGCCGCTGCTCAGAAAGAAAAGGAAGAGGCGGAAGCTGAAGTTGCCAAGACCAATGCCAGCATTGAGGAGCTGAAAACTGACCTGCAATCCATGAAAGAAACCTTGAAAATGCAGAAGGCGGATGTGAAGGCCGCGGAGAAAAAGCTGACCAAGCTGGAAGAAAAAAAGGCCAAGGCGGACATTGCTGCTGAGGCGGAAGCAAAGAAAATTCAGGCACAGGAAATGATCAACCAGCTGCTGGCGAACGGCATGAGTGCTGATGAGATTTTGGAAAAATTAAAGTAATAGGATGGACCGTGTGGGTGGTTGTGCCTGCACGGTTTTTTGTTTGTGAATCAGGACAGCTCCCAGTAAGATTTGACATCTTTACCGATTTCAACTGATAACTTACGAGCGATCAGGCGGGCGTGATTGTACTGAGCCTTAATACCGTAAAAATAAGAAGCATCCATAAAGGACAGGCTATCTTTGGCAACAGCATCAGCTGTTTCAATGTTCTCACGGTTTTTACGCAAAAGATCGTCCTGATAGAGCTGCAACAGGCGCAGCAGTTCTGATTTTTCTGATAATGTCATAAATAATAAACCCCATACCCACCCGCGCGTTAAGAGCGCAACCTTGAATTGTTTTTGTTACTTATTTAGAGCGTTGATTTGATCCATCAGCTCACGAATTTCAGCGGTTTCCTGAACGGGTTCTGCGGATTCCAGAAAGAAAATGCTATGTTCGGTTGTGATGGCAAGCTTGGCATAACCTATATCAAGGATAATTTCAAGCTCTTTAACAAAGCTGGTATGTAAGAAGCCAGACTTGGAAGCGCCGAGGTTATCTTTGGAGTATTCAAACCAGGCAGGATAGCCGGGGCCAAGGAAAGAAATACCCTTGAAGGTGCTGCCGATGCGGCGAAGGTAATCGTCCTCGGTGCGGGTTATGATACCATCGGGGTATGTAATGTCTGACATAACCCAGGTGGGAGAGATTTTTTCAAGGGCGTTTGGAACAAAAGTAAGATTCATTAAGTGTTGCCTCCGATAAGACCGTGCTCTTGCAGAAAGATGATAAAGTCGTCCATGGATAAGTTTTCTTTGAAGAAATCAAAGTTATAATCCTTGGTGGAACATTCTTTATATTGCGTCCGGATGATAACAGGAGCTTTGAAGGTTTTGGCTGTGATTGTTAGATTATCTTCAGTACAATGAAATGTAACAAATCTATCATAAAGCAAGGAGTTGCCAGTGCTGCAAAATGAACAATCAGAAGAAGCAAAATCATAAAGTTCTTCAAAAGTATGAAAACTTTTGAAATAGGGAGGCGGCGCACCTTCTTTGAAAATATAGTTGTTGTAAATAGAACGGTTGCTACTACCTAAATCCAAGAAGCAATTCATATGATAAAACTTGTGCATTACTGTTTTCCTGTACTTCCGAAAGATCCACTACCGCGGTCTGTATCGGGGAGTTCGGCAACCTGGGTGACGGTGCAGTGGACAACGGGCTGGATGACCAGCTGGGCGATACGATCCCCGATAGCGAACGCCTGAGGTTCATTGCTGTAGTTATGTAAGGCCACGATGATTTCGCCAGTATAGTTTTCATCAATAACACCAACCATATTGGCGGGGGCGAGGCCGGTTTTGGTGGCAAGGCCGCTGCGGGGATAGACAGCGCCGAATGTGCCGTGGGGCAGCTTGATGGCGATGCCGGTATGTACTTTGGCGGTCATGCCAGGCTGGATAATACAGGTGGCAACGATGACGGTACCGGGTGCTTCCACACTGATGGCGTGCAGATCCAGGCCGGCGTCCGTGGGGTGAGCGTAGGAGGGGAGGGGAATGTCGGGGGCAAGAGGTTTGACGGAAAGTTCATCCTTAAAAACGACATCGCCTTCATCCAAGACTGTCCCAGTTGACACGATTTCACCGAGATGGTCGACTTTTGTATCACAGATGGGGTAGGTATAGTTTACATACGGGGTTTCATAGTGCATGGAGTACCTCCTTTACTTATACAGACCAATCATCTGGCGGCGAAGATAGCGAAACCATGCGCGGCACATGGCGCGATAATTGGGCTTGGCCGAGGGAACTGGTGCCGGAGTGGTCACGGGTTCGGGAGTTGCGGTTGGTGCCGGAGTAGCTGTGGGCGCAACAGTCGGTTCCGGGGTTGGTTCCGGTGTGGCAGTAGGTTCAGCGGTGGGCGCAGGAACGGGGCCGAGCCACTGAGCGTAGAGGTCCATATTGCCGGTACAGACATATTCCTGATGAGGGGAATACCAGGTACCGGAGCCATCGGACTCTGTGTTCCAGCCGTTGAAGGTGTTGGCACCGTAGGTGGGCTTGGAATCAATGATCTGATAAGTTTTGCCTTCCTCCTGCTCATACTTTTTAGTGGCGAAAGAATAAGTCGGGCGGGACCAGTTGCTCCACCAGCAGCCGCCATTGGCATGATAGGTGACGATGTAAGTGGTGGCGGCGGTTTCGGGCGTGGAAGACTCAGCATAGGCGGTGGCGCTGAGCCGGGGGCAAAAAACAATCAAAACAAGCACCGTGAAGAACGCTGAGAAGAGCACGCCAAAGCGAAAAAGTTTGTTGCATTTATTGAGATTCATAGTTAATCCTCCTTGAGGTAGAGGCCGCAATGGCACTGGCCGGAAACCTGAGAACGAAACTCCTGACACATACATTTGTTGGCCGGGATATGCTCAATGCGACAGGGACAATAGCCGTTATTGGATTTGATGGAGGCGCGGAATTCTTCGACCTCCTCTTTTGTCCAGCTAGGGTTTGTAATAATTTTCATGTTAAAGCCTTTCTGCATACTGATTAGAAGAAGCGAGTGTGACACCGAGAACAGGATCTTGGACTGGTGCGCTACCGGGAACATAGCGGCCGAACTTGATGATGATGGTGCCGCCATAGATGGTGTTTAACATACGCAGAGAAACCAGCTGCTGTGTTATTTCCTGCGGATAGTAACCGGTATAAATCACAAAATCATCCAGACACTCCTTTTGGCGAAAGTAAGCGATCAAACCGCGCAGTTCTTCAAACTGGAGAAACGGTTCCAGACCACCAACGACAATTGCGGTAGTGATGGGGTTGTGAATGTATCGGCCAAACAAATCAGCATAAGAAACAGTATGTACAGGCGAATTGGCAAGAGGGCTGTTCTGACACATAGAAACATCGCACCCGGCATCATGACAGCACTTCCAATCACAGGTGGCGGTGCCGAGAAACATAGCAGGCTTTTTATACTGAATAAAATCTTCATCCAGAAAGCCGCGCAGAGTAATAGAATCCGGCATAATCACATCTCACTCATCGCATTCAGGTCCATCCAGTCACGCATTTTGAATTCAGCCTTGCGCTCCTTGGAATAGGTGCGTTCCGGGGTAAGGAAACCAACGATACGCTGATAGGTGGTTACTTTGGGTTTGCCACAGATAGGGCAGGTATCACCGTAGAAGCCGTGGTTTTCCTCGCAAGCGCTGATACGGGTGCAGAATGCAAAGTAAACAACGCCCTGGTCGGCAACATAGTTCAACATCTTCCATGCGGTATCAAAATTATTGAACGGTTTATCAATGTTGATGTGAGCGATGGAGCCGCCGTTGCAGGCTTTATCGAGAGCGGCAGACAGGCGGACTTTTTCCTGCAGAGTGGTTTTTACACCGAGGGGAATCCACTGGTTGCCGTACAAGGGCAGTTCATATTTTTCATCCGGGAAGAACAGCATATCTTTCTGCATCAGAACTGCGGCGGCACGCTCACCTGGGATTTCCTCAATGTTGGCACTGTAGTCTTTATCCTTGATGTAATTGTTCTTGACGGTGTTGATGATTTGCAGGATATCCTCAGCGAATTTCAAGCCCTCATCGGTATAGAACGTGTTGCCGAACTCGTCCTTAGAGGTCATGTCGAAGTGCTGTAGGGTTTCGTAAATGCCGATCACGCCGATGGTGTTGTATTGGGAGGCCATGTTCATAATGTGCTTGGAATAGTTGGGGAGCAGGCCCTTTTCGATATTGCGCTTGATGATATGGCGAACTGAATCCAGAGTGTCAAGGCAGAGTGTTACGGCATTTTTGAGATTAGCAAAAAACTCTGCGGGGGTGGTGCTGGAATAAGCAAGACGAGCAAGATTGATGGTGTTGACCTTAATAGAACCAACCTCCAGTGCAGTACCGCCAATGGAATTAAAATACCCAAGATCTTTGATATCGGAGACAAGGCGGCAGCAGTTGGAGAGGCTGGTTACATCTTCGCTGATGAAGAAGTTACTATCTGCCCAGGTAATGTTATGAGCGCAGCACCAGCGGGCAAAATCTTCGTTGACAAACTTGCCATTCTTACGCAGCAGGGAGTAGGTAAGAACCGGAAAGGTCATCATGTTTTTGCTGCGGATCTCGCTGACAACATCCATAAAAGCTTTTTCATACTCGATGATGCCGTCGATTTCATCAATCATAAAGGAGCCATCCGGGAAGGTTTTACCACCAAAGATGGCCTCCAGGTAGGACTGATCCATGATGGTGAAATTAGTAAAGGCGCTTTGGTTGACGCGCAGGTACGGCTGATTAAGCTTGTAGACAATGCGCTGGAACTCCTGGTTACGGTAATATTCTGGGGATTGAATGTAATAACCGGATTCGACATCTTTTTTCCAGAAATAATAGGAATAAACCAGGAAGCTGGGCAGGCCGCAAGCGCCACTGCTGCGATTGGAGGTCCAGCTGACAAACTCACCGACAAAATCCGTGAAGGTGGTCAGGTGCTTGGGCGGCTGGGCGTTAAAGTTGTCAATAAAATAAAGGCCCTTATTGACAAGTTCCTCGATATCATAAGCAAAGCAATAGGGGACAAAGGTACTTGATGCAGCATCGTGCAAGTAGAAATAGCCGAGGTATTCAGCAGTTAGCCAATTCTTGGCGGTATCCAGGCCATGGGATTTTTTGAGTTCATAGAAGATTTTGTTAAAGGCAAGAAGCTTGGAATGGGGTTTGTGCATCTCGGTGGTGAGAGAGCAGATATCCTTGGTGCCGACATTGGCATTGCCGTCGATGCTGGCATCAGCCACAGTCTGCTTGTCGATGAAGTTATCAATAAAATCAGTGTAGTTCAGCTGTTCGTTTGCAAAGCCGTTGAGCTTGGCCAGGTCTGGACCATACTTACTGATGAGGTAATCCAGTTGGGTGGTAAAATCTTTATCGAGTTTAAGGTCAATAGAAAAATCCATAGAATCACTCCTGTTTGTTAATCCAATCATTTGCAGTCTTAAAATCCATCAATGTGCCGTCCACCGAAAGCATCGGGACGGTGGTAATACCCATGGAGAGCATGGTTTCTGTGTTTGTTTCTTCTTTATAAGTCACCCCCTTTGCGGCAAGTTTAGCGGCCAGCACCTTGCAGCGCGGGCAATGGGTTGTATACATAATGATGTTCATTCGGCATCTCCCTTCAATGTGGCGGCGGGAGCACTGCTGGTGGTGAAGATGGGGTCGTCAGAGATATACTTGCTGTAATCAAACTGCGGAGTTGTACGATATGTAACGGCGGAAGCGGCCTGAGCGAAGGCAGAGGAGTTTGAAGCGTTTGCTTTTTCTTTGGACTTATCCAGCTCCATGACGGTGAGGATACAGTAGTTGGCGAGATCCAACAGAGTATCGCGCAGAGATTCATTGACCTTGGCGGGGGTACCCTTGATAAGATTCATGAAGCGGTGGTACTTATGGGAGATCTGGACAGCGGCGGTGATGATGCCGTTATCACCAAACTCCTGATAGAGTTGGGAGAAGGAATTGCCGTAATCTGCGTTTTTGGATTTGAAGGTATCGCACATTTCGACCTGGATGCGGCCAAAGCGCTGAACATCATTCATGAAGTAACCTCCTTATAGATACATAAAAAATTTAATTAGCCAGCCGGCAAAGAGAGCTACCAACGCGGGCGGGCAGAGACCGGCAAGAGTGCCGAGGAAAACACACAAGCCATCCGGCAAAGACCAGGAATCAAAGCAGCTGGACTTGCCGTCAATGACGTTTTGAACATCATTCTGCAGGGGGATTTTGTGGGGGATGCCGGTGGTATCGACGATGAATTCAAGAGCCAGGCCGATGCCAGCTGCATGAAAGACGCCGATGGTGGGGATAGGGCCAATGGCTAAAAACCAGTTCCAAAGTTTGGATGCGGCGAACCCCCAGACGGGAATGTGCAAAGCCCAGGCAGCAACGGCGCAGGCGTTAAGCTTTACAGCGCGGGTGGAATCAGTGAGGACTTTATGGACAACTTCGGACAAGTCACGAAGAGCAGTTTCATCGTCTTCCGCCTGGTTGATATGTAACTCGTAGGTTTTGAGGAGCTTGCGGATTTCTTCTTGGGTCATTCGGACGCCTCGATATCATTGAAAATTTCAGGGTAGACAGTCTGCAGCTCCTTGAGGACAGGAATCATGAGGGCGCGGATAGCGGGGTGGGCATCCTTGGCGGTGCGAAGGCGAAGGACTTCATGCCATTCGCGCAGGTTCCATGTGCAGACGATCTCGGTTTTGAGGCAGAGGGGAAGGACATCGCGGGCTTCTTCCGGGGTGGCACCAGCATTCAACATGTCACGATAGCCTGTTTCAGCAAAGCCACAATAGTTTTTCCAGGAAATACGTTTCCTGCCGGTATAGCCATGGTCAATGACTGTGATTTCATTGCCGAACTTATCTTTGTTGTAATTGCAGTAGCGGGTGGATTCCTGGGCGTAGGAGCCGATACGGTGACGGACGATCTCGTTGGCAACGCCGCGGTCAGTGATGAATTTAATGGTCAGGCTAATATGCTCGACCATGGCGTAATGATGATTTTTGCAGAGCATGGCGACCATTTTGGAATCACTGCCGGGCTTGATGGCATCCTCGCTTTGATAGCAGGTGCGGGCGATGCGTTCGATACGCTGCATGGTGACATCACGGTTGAGCGGGGTGATCCATTCGTGGGATTGAGGGATAATTTTCATTCTGTGGGTGCCTCCTGTAAGATGACGCAGTTGGATGGGTAGAGAAGGATATAATCTTTCTCCCAGGCATAACCGCGGTAGGTAGGGTTGGAAACTTTGACGCGGCAAGGGGTGAAACCGATTACAACATAAGTGTTCCAGTTGATGCCGCTGTTTTTATCCGTCTGCGCATAGGCAACGGTATCGCCGACATGGATTTCGCGGCCAATGGCATCGGTAATAGGTTCAGTCATGGGCGGCCTCCTGTTCGGGTTCGCGCTGCTTGATAAGATGGCCGATCCAGAACAGGCGCTTAGGAGTGATGGGATCTTCTTTCAGGCAGGCAAGAGTGTGGTTTTTGCGGAAACGAGGTTCGAATTCCAGAGTGAAAACGGTATCCGCATTGGAAAGAATGAAATCTTTATAGTCCTGGCGAAGGATAGGCCAATCGGGATCGTTTTGGATAGCGGTAAGATCAAATTTGACTTTATCACCATCTTTGTAATCCAGGATATTGCCGGTGTTCTGATAGAGCCAGGCGATGGCTTTGCCGTTGCGCTTGATGTTGACGGCGTTTGCGATTGCTTTGTTTTTGATAAGATCACCTGCTTTGGTAAGAGTGAAAAGGTTGGCGGGCATTGAACGCTGCACGCTGGGCGGGTGTTAGATCATTGATGTTATAGGTAATGATGAGAGCGGAACATTTGGAAGCATAACTGCGGCAGATAGATTCAAGCTCTGCCTTGGCACGCTCTTTGCGGTGGAGTTCACGGGTAGTATTCATGGGGGCGGTGGATCAACTCCTTTAACGAGAAGATAGGTTTTGCCCTGGAGGGCGGCCGGAAGAAAGACCAGGCGGCCGGCAGCGAGGACGAAGCAACCGATTTGAAGGCGGGTGACGACCTGGTAGCTGCGGCGAGCACGGAGCAGGGGAGAGGCGGACGGATAATTGGCGAATAGGACGGCTTGCATCATGGCTGAACCCCCTCCAGGTGCTGTTTCATTTCGCGGTAGAGGATATCATGGATGAGCTTGCCGGAGGTTTGAGGTTCACAGAAAATGAGCTTGCAGTCATAGCGGGCAAGCCAGGTTGTGAGGCTGGCCACCATGGCGACAGGGGACATTTTGCTGCGGTATGTACCGGCGTAAAGCATTTCCCAAGTGGTGCGCTCAACAAGCAGATAGGTACGGGCACCGGCTGCTTTGGCGCGTTCAAATTCACGGGTAAAGCGATCACGCTGGGAGGTAAAGCAATTTGCGATTTCGTCGCTGGACATCTTCCGTTCGATCACGACGATGTTTTCCAGGCTGTAGGGAACGCCGGTGGGCAAGATAACCTTGGCAGAATAATCGCCAAAATTGAGCTTTTGCCGTTCGACTGGACAACCCATTTGCTGAATGCGTTGAGTGAGCGCCGAGGTTTCGTGCTCACGGGTATCAATCAGGATAGTAAAAGTTTCAAGGGCGGATTTGACAAAGACAGGTTCGATAATATCACCCCCTAGGATCTGAACCACCAGAACAAGCTGAAAACGATGGCTGTGAGATAGAGTTTGTACCAGTCATCACGAGATAAAAACCGATTGTCATTAGTCGAGGACTTTGAACAGCCCCACCGGCCAGGCGAGAATGAGGTTGAAGGAATAGATGAGTTCAAACTGGGAGGGGAAGAAGCCGCGGAGATCAAAGTGGGCGTATCACCAGGCATCGAACTCTTGGTGACGTTGCCGAAAATAGTGGCAATAACACTGATGGCAGTATTGAGAACCGCCATAACCAGAAAAAAATTAACGTACATGGCTGTATTTATAAAGGAAGGTGTTGAAATCCGTTGTGGACTGGACCCAACCGGCATCGGTGCGGGACCACTTGCCCTCCTGCTTGGTGCCAAGAACCTTGATGATATCGCCTTTAGCGATGGGGTTTTGATCCATGGTGGAGGGACGGATTTTGAAATTAACGGTTTGACCGGTTGCAAGCTGGTACAGTGCGATGGTTTTGTTTTTATATTTGCCGTCAATAGAGAGAATGTAGTGGTAGGTGGAAGCGAGAGAAGGGTTTTGGTATTGGAGGTAGCCAAGATTATCCATCTCGTACTGAAGAATATCGCTGACCGGAGTGATGATTTCTGAAGTTTCTTTGGCGCAGTGACGGACAATGCCGAGCCAGTCCACGTTGATGTATTTCTTTTCAGTTTCTTTCTCACATAAGGTGAGCATTGCATCATGGTCAATGAACGGGTCAACGGTTGCTTTGGAGAGCTGAATGGAATCACTGTACTTATCGAACAATTCAACCTGGGCTTTGAGCTGGTTGGGATTGCCAAACTCGTGGAAAAAATCAAGTTCAATCAGGATTTGAAGCTGGCGGGAATTGACCGAGGTTTTATGCTTGATATCTTGCAGGAGGCTGATAAAATCAGCGTAAGTGTTATCCCGCAGAGCATAAAGTTCACGGCCAATGCGCTTGTTGAGGTATTTGATGGAAGCCATGCCTTTATAGATGGCACGATTGGCAACATCCGGGGTGTATTGATCCAGTGAGTGGCGGAAGCGGATGGGCATGATTTTGATGCCGCGCTGTGCCGCCAGAGCTGTGCCGGCAAGGATTTTCTTTTGGTTATCCGCGGTGTTGAGCAGAGCGGTAACGAATTCAACAGGGTAGTAATAACGATAGTAGGCGCAGTAATAGGTAAGGATGGAGTAGCCAGTAGCATGATTCAGACCAAACTGGTAGTTGCTACTGTCTTGAAGAATTTGAAGAAATGCTTTGGCTTCTTGCTCTGCCTGAGCGCGAGAACTGGAAGCGTGAGCACAGTAACCTTCCAGAATATGGGGGAGAGCTTCCTTAATAGCATTTTCATCTTTGTGACCAATAGCGCGGCGAACAGAATCAGCATCACCACCGGACATGCCGCAGATTTGCTGCAGGAAGGAAATAGATTGTTCCTGAAAAATCAGCCAGCCGAGCGTATCCTCAAGCAAGTTGTCAATCTCTTTGGAGGGGTTCTGGCCGTGTTCATGGCGGAAGAGCTTGTCCCGATACGATGCGCCGCCAGGGCGGATAGCAGCGGTTACAATGCTGAGATCCTTGATGCTGTGGACATCGTATTTTTTTAAGGATTCAAAGGCGAAATCTTCCACGAACTGGAACAGACCATAGGGACTGGTTTTCATATCCGCCCAGACGGCAGGGTCATCAAAGTTAATCTGCCAGGTATGAGGGTAGGGGATTTGAGCGAGCTTACAGGTTTCATCGAGCTGAGCAATTGTTGACAAACCGAGGATATCGTATTTGGCCAGACCCACAGCATGAGAGGCGTCCATATCCAGCGCAAGAACTTGCAGGCCGTCTTTATCACGGAAGACACTGTAACGTTCGTACAAATCAATGGGAGCGATGATAACGCCGGCCGGGTGATGAGAAAGAGAAACTACTGTGTCCTTGATGCCATCAAAGTAATAGAAAAGATCAGGATAATTCGTTCTGCAGGTTTCGGGATCGGCATCGTATTCGTCTTTGATTTGAGCGATACGATCGAGCGACCATGGGTTAAATTCTTTAGAGCTGGTGGGATTGGCTTTCTGCCAGCGTTTGGCGAGGGCACGGCCAATTTCATCAATCGTACCTTTGTCGGATACAGTACCGAGAGCCAGTACATAGGCGCATTTGCGTTGGCCAAAGGATTCAAAGATGTGGTCATAAATCAGGGGGCGGTAAGCATCAGGAGTATCAATGTCCACGTCACCAATTTCGACACGGTTTTCGTTACAGAAGCGGGAGAAGACGAGGTTCCAGCGAACGGGGTCAACGTCGATGATGTCTGTAACAAAAGCCGCACGGGAACCAGCCACAGAACCACGGCTGGGACCAATAGGGATGTTCTTTTCATGTTTGGCCCAAATCATAAGGTCTGACATCGACAGCATGAAGCCCAGCATGTTTACCTTTTTGAAAACAGCCAGCTCTTCCTCGATATCTTTGCGGAAGGCAGCGACTTCATTTTGGGGAATGATGCCCTTTTGGATCTTATCTTCCAGCATGGTGTGGGTACGCTCGATGTAGGCTTTAGCATCGGACTCCACAGAGCCGGTCAAAATGGGGTAGCGGGCTTTGGTATTGAGCTTGAAACCCTTGGTGGAGTCAGCCAGACAGTTGGTGTTTTCAATCGCCTGCATCCAGACTTCACGCGGTAAGGAATCCTGCTGCTCAAAGGCCGCAACCAGCTGCTCGTAAGTTTTGAAGGTAAGATCGAACTCATCTTCGCCAGTAAACTCAATACCTTTACCTTCCATGAGGACTTTGCGACACTCGGCTTTATATGTGGTGGAGCTGTGTGTATCGGTGGCCGCGATGAGGGGCTTGTGATACTTTTGAGACAGCTCATAGAGGTACTGGTTGAATTCGATCTGTTCTTTGCAATTATGGTATTGAATCTCCAGAAAGTCGTAGCGTTGAATCAACTGCTCATAACGGGCGGGGTCAAAATCTTCAACGTCCGCAGTGTAGTGATGCAGAGGGCTGGCAAGGCAGGCGGAGGTGGCGATGACGTTATCAGACAGGTTGTAGAATTCATCGAAGGTGACACGAGGTTTGTAATACTTGTGATCTTCCCGATTGGAAAGACTGATAAGGTTATTGATCTCCATAACGCCTTTGGTGTTGCGGGCGATCAGAACCGTGTGGTAGTTATCGCGCAGCTTATGAGGCTTATCTTCTCCGGGAGATTGGTGAGTAAGGCGGTCGGTAAGATAACATTCAACGCCGAAGATGTACTTGAGGCCGGCTTTTTCTGCTGCCTGCTTTTTAGCTGTCCAGTTTAGCAGGGTGCCGTGGTTGGAGGAACCAATGGCAGTCATGCCGCTTTGAACGGCCAGGTTAATGTAATCCTGATATTTGGTACAGGAATCAAGGACAGAGCCTTCATCATCGTGAAGGTGATAGCAGAGGTAATTGTTTGTCATGAAGCAAGCACCTCTGTGTTTTCTTGATATGCCCAGGGGATTTTGTGCTGAATAATATCGAGATTGTGCGGGAGGTTTTGAAGGATAAGATCGTCCAGCAGTTTAGAGGAGGGAGTATCAACAGTAGCGTAACGAGGGTCTTTATTGCGCCACATGGTAATGCCGAATTTATTTTTCAGAATAAAAATTAGCCGCTCAACCTCTTCGTCTGTAAGCACTCCTGTACATAAACTCCAGTTGGAATTATCACGGTATCCATCATCAAGAAAATATAATGAAACACCAAGTCCTGAAAGTAAGTTGATGATATCAAGCTTTGACATATCACGAATTTCTGCTAGTTCATCCAGAACACGGCTCGACAACCGATAGGAAGCTTGGCATTGATAATCTTTGCCGTTGAGTGTTTTAATTTTGGCAGGTGTATATTTGGGGAGGGTGGAACAGATCGTCGGGAGTTTAGAGAACTTCCAAAACAGATAGTCTTTTTGGTTCTCTGCGTGTGTTTCAGTATAAAGGGGTTGATCTCCTTTGGTGATATGTCCGTCCCCTAGCCGACCCGCCATTACGATTTCACGCTCAGTAGGTTTAAGTTTTGCGTAATGGCGATAGGTATGCATGTTATACCCATAGACATCCGCGCACCATTTCTGGATGACACGCTTGCTGCAATGAGCTTCTGTTGCCATCTCGTCGAAGGTTTTCTGTTGGTTGATATAGCGATCAAAGCACCAATCCTTATCTTTATAGATAGCGGCCATTCGGACATCGTGTTTATCAAACACCTTGCGTTCGTACCCCATAAGGCAAACTTTGTTGTAGATGCCTTTCTCGCCATGATTTACAGCTTTTGCAATATCAGAAATAGAATCTCCGCGCTCATACATAAGCTTCAGCAAAGCTTCTTCATCTTTAGTCCAGTAACGTCCAAAAATTTTTATTCACCTCCTGTAATTTATTTCAAAAGCCCTGCGGGGGCGGGGAACGGGTGGTCATGGGCGGCTCCTTGGTTAAAACAAATCAGCTTCGGTTTTGGGCGGGTCTGCGATGAGGGCCTGGGCGTTATAATCCCGGATGGCGGGGCAGATTTTGCGGTAATTGCAAAGGTTATTACAGAAGAAAGCACATTCCTTATCGACCTTGCGGGCAGGCCAGGGAGTGGTTTCATCCTGGGGCAGAGACTCATAGACATCGGCAACCTTATTGATATAAGTAAGAGCTTCCTGCTTGAGTTCCGTGGTATAGGGGTAAGGCTCTACAAAAGGTTTGATGATGAACTGCTGGGCGACCGACATGGGAAACTTGGGGCCGAGAAGATTTGTTTCTTTGAAATCCAGCATGGCAAATTCAATCTCGGCTTCATCCATACCGGCATCGCGGCAGGCGGATTCGACCGCGGGGGCGATGGTATCGTAAATTTTGGAGCGGTTGACGATGCGGATACACTGGGTTTTATTGCGCGAACGGGATGTGGCGTACCAGGTGTAACGGATCTCGACATACTTGAGCATGATCCAGGCGAGATTTTTGACTGTATAACCGGCCTGTTCCAATGCCATAGCGTAGATCACGAGCTGGCGACCATGCTCCAATAAATCTGACGGTTTATACCGGGAACTGGTTTTAAGGTCATATACAGATACCGTACCGTCATCATTCAGCTTGGTTAAATCAATATAGCCTTGCAGGGCGCGGGTAGGACTGACGCGGAGGATAACCAACTGCTCGATAATGTACTTGCCGCGAGGCGGGTAGAAGTTCTGGCAGAAGTGGGTCATATCCTTGATCCATTTTTCTTTGATTGAATCATTGCCGCGAAAATCCTTAGGAAAGGTAAGGCCGAGGGTATCACATTCATCCAGGGCACTATGTAGAGCAGGAAGGAGGTCATCACAGGTTGCTTTGCCTTCGATGAGGTCTTCTGTAACTTGATGGGATGCTCCTCCTAGCAGGCCATAGACACTTTGAAGTCCGGGTTCGTGCTTAATATAGGAGTACCAGGCTTCCAACAAGCAGTCGTTTACACAATTAAGCTTGGAATACGAATAGACATGAACGCCTTCTTCTTTTAGTTCTTGCAGGCGGGGGTCTTTAGCGCGTTCGATTATAACCACCTCACTTTCGTTTGCAGGCAGGCGACATAGGCATCGCGGCCAAGGTCAGCGGGATTTTGTTTGCTGCCTGCGGGGATAATATCGTGGTCGGGGTCCCAGACATAGCCGACCCTGGTAGTTAGGATTAAATTGTTCTGGACAAGCTTAGCGGCTTCTTCCCGGATAGCGTCTTCTTCTAATCCTTCATCAAGAGCGAGAACAATGGTTTTGGGGCGAAGAGAAAAAATCATGCTGCGCTGGGCCTGAGAGACATGGCAGCCGCAGAGACCGAGCGAGATATGGGCACCGAATGATGCGCACTGCATGGGGGCTTTTTCTGATTCAAAAAGGACCACGTTCTGGGTTTCGATGATGCGCTGGTAGTTTTGCTGCAGGGCGAACAGGGTTTTGCTGCGCGGGCAGCTGACGATGGGATACCAGCGGTCCTGATGGGGGCAGTTGGGGTCATTGGAGCGACCCATGATACCGCAGAGCTGGCCATCAAAATTGCGCTCCGGGATGGTGATACGGTTGGAAAGAAAATCATAACCAACCTGAAATTTTTCCTGCGTTACATAATCAATGCCATCGCGGAAGAACATTTGGTTGTACTTGCCCAAGTATGGCTGCAACGTTTCCTCTGGGATGGGAGGCACGGAGTAATCCTCCGGCTGATCAGGGAGGAGCTTGCGGTAGAAGCCGCCGAAGGGATAGTGAACTTTGGCCGAGAAATCATTCTGGTCGAGATCCAGAACGGTGGTGACAAAGGTTAAACTATCCTGGAAAGTGCAGTTCAGGCGCGACATGATGAGGGTGAAAAGATTGCCTTTGCCGTTGGTGGAAAAGCAATAAAACCGTAAAGAATCAACATCCAGAACAATGCTGGTAGGGTTGGTGCCGTCCGCCCGTGAAAAGCGGAACTGGGCTTTGGCTGAATTAAACGTAATGTTTTCATAGCCGAGGGTTTCAAGGATGGTGTAGATATCATCCGAGTGGCCGATCAGGCGTTGGGAGAGGAGTGCCGCGTTCATGGGCGCACCCCCTTTAACGGCCGATGGCTACATGGTCATTGCGGATGGTACAATAGCCGACCTCTTTCCAGTTGTTCCAGCTGAGGTTTGCTTCATACAAAAATTGCTGACCGTCTTCATCGTTACGGGTTTTATCGAGAAAGGCGACGATGTACTTTTTGGTTTTATCCAGCGTGATGGGGGTGGTGAATTTTTCCCAGGTGCCATCCGGTTTGCGGGTGCGGGTGTATGCGTGACAATCACATTTTTCGCCGGTGTATTCATCCTGCCAGAGTTCCCGGATATAAATCATTTCGGAAAAGACCTCTTTGATTTGCTTGCCGTTGGAAAGGGTGGAGGCATCGAGAAAGCGCTGGTTTTTCATGTAGAGGGCCAGCTGATAGGTACAGACGATGGAGACGTTTTCCCGGCTGGCACACTGGAAAATTTTGCGCGAGGACTGCAAGAGCTGACGATACATTTCCATATTGCCGCCGTCATCGTCCGACTTCATGGTGTCCCACAGGAACATCTGGTAGCCGAGTTTGGAATATTTGCGAACCGACTTGATGACGCGGGAGGTATCGTTATCGAACATTTTGATGAAGCGGATGGAAGAGTATTTCTTTTGGCTGATGGCTGCCGCTTTAAGCAGCATTTCTTTTTGTTCATCCGTGAACTTGCCGACCTTGAGATGCTTGCGCGTCATTTTCCAGTAGCCGAGATCATTGGTGAGGATATGGATGGTGAGCAGCTGTTTGTAGGCACGGACCTGCATTTCGTTTGAAATGATGCAGCACTTGACACCGGATTCGGTTAAAGGCAGGATCATATTTTCAAACACGAAAGAGGTTTTGCCGGTGCCGGAGAAGCCGCCCAGCATGTAAAGATCGCCAAGGGGGAGACCGAGAGTGGCCCAGTTGAGGCGGGGGCAGTTTTTACCGTAATTCAGACCGACCGTTTCGCCTTTATCCAGCTCTGTGATATACGATTCATCAAAGGCGACAGATTCGACTTTCATATCGCGTGTGGAGTTCATGCTGATGGTGTTAAGCTGATAGTCGAAAAAATCGTAGACTTGGGAGTTGGACATGGAATCAAAGCGGGAGGTATCCTGGAAAGTTTTGAAAAACTGCTCGCAGAGATCAGAGAGGGTGTTGAGCTTGGAGATGCGGTCAAAGTAGGCTTCGACGTTATCAACATCCACAAGGGATTTGAGCTTTTCGACTTCCGGGTAGCCGCCATAGGCCGAGAAGACTTTGCGGGTATCGGCTTTATCCGAAAGGTAAGTATCGACCGAAATGCTGTCGAAATTGCGGAAGCCGGAATCATACATGCCGCGGCCAAGCTGGTAGTAGAAGAGGGCATCTTTGGTTTTGATGGTTAAATCATTGCCGAAGTTGACCTGATCGTACTCGCCAAACAAAACCGGTTCTTTCCAGAGGCAGAAAACAAAAGAGGCTTCGTCTTGAGCACGGGAGGTATTGATTTTATCAAGACAGGTTTGGAGTTCGATATTTAGTCACCGCCTTCCAGAAAATCTGTGATATCTTTTGGCTGAGCAGCGGAAGTGAAATCCTGCGGGGGCGGAGCCGGTTGGGGTGCGGCCTGACGGGATTCAAATTCCTGCTGAGATTTAAGACGGCGGGCAACATCGTTGATATTGTTGGTAAGGATGGCCATGAGGTAGGATGCTTTTTGATAGTCCGAACCGAAAGAGCGGGAAGCCAGAGCGTATTCAATTTTGGACTGGCATTCCTCCATGGTGGCAAGGACAGCGGCATAGCCGTAATGCTTGAATTGCATGAGGCCGCGGGTGATGACCGTTGGGAAAACATCGCCCGGCTCATAGCCCATATAGGAGGCCATGCGGGTAACGACCTGACGGTAATAATCAGATTCTTGCTTTTTTTGCTCATACAGCTCTTTGGTTTGGTAATAAAAACCATCCGGGGCTTTGAAATAATCCAGCGAGTTGCCATAGATGCCGGTGGCGTGACAGATGACGCGGCGGCCTTTACGGACTTTGGGTGTTGCCATATCTGACACCACCTTTACGCTGCGAAGAGGTCAGCGATCTGGCGCAGGGTTGCAGCCGGGATGTTGGGGGAGGAGAACTTGGGTTCACCGGTGGCGGCCAACAACTCCTTGGCTTTGGCCTTGATTTCATCTGAGGCGTTGGAGAAGCCATTGACGATGGTGTTGTAATATTCATCACGGTGAGATTCGTCCTGTTCGGCCTGCTTTTCGGCTTCCTCTTTTTTGCGGGCTACGGCTGCTTGTTTGGCGGCGGCTTTCTGCTCGGCCTTGGCGGCAGCGTCGATCTGCTTATCTGTAACCGGAGCAACCGTGTGAGCACCGGCGACACCTTGTTTGAAGGCGGCGAGGAAATCCTGCGGATCAAGGGTGATTGTTTCGGGCAGGTCATTGAAGCGGGAACCGGCATCAATGGTGGAGGTGCCGCGCAGATGGATGACACGCTTTTCGTTTTCGATTTTGCCGGATGCGATATCGCGCTCGATGGTGCCAACCATGACCATCTGGGCGTTATCAGCAATGGCGCTGTATGTACGGTCCTGCATGAGGTTTGTGAGCTGCTCATACTTTTCGCCGGTGAGGGGGTCCGTGCGCTCCTTAAACTTGGTATGGGACAGGATGAAGACGGCGATGCCGGCGTTGCGGATGCGGGAGAGCTGATCGTTGATGATTTTAATCAGGCGGTCAGAGCCGCGGTTGTAGCCGCCGAAAGCATCATTGATGGATTTGCAGGACTTGCCGGTTTCACGACGAGATTCCCGCATGACTTCATCGGTGGCGATATCAAAGAGGGTATCAAAAGTATCAAAGCAGACACCCTTGATGCCGTAGTCAGCATTGTTTTCGATCAGATCATCGACGATCTGGACAAGGCCGCGGTGGCCGGTTTCTTCATCGTAATCATCGTCCCAGGTGAGGGCTTCTTCGACCTGGAGGTTATCGAGGTGGTGGAAGCCGGACTCGGTGCCGCAGGAGATGAGCAGACCCTTGGAGGCATTGCCCCAGGCGGCGACAACGAGGTTACGCCACCAGGTTGTTTTGCCGAATTTGCGCGGGGACAGCAGCATGTAATAGGGGTAGCTGGCAAGATCGCAGCTAATCTGATTCATTTTGAATGCCATAGGTTCACGCTCCTTTTGTGTTGGTGGTTAATTAAAACAGCTCGTCTTCATCCCGCGAGGTGGGGGCGGTGAAGGGCGGAGTTTCCGGTTCTTTTTTGGCGGACTTTTCCATATCGGCAACCGATTCATCCTTGGTGGGGGTGTAGATCAGGTCAACAAACTCGGAATTCTTGAGGCCGAGGTCGATCGGGCCATCCTTGAAATCATCGCGGGGCATGGGACGCATGAGGCGGAGTTCCTGAACACGGTTGCCGTAGATGGAGCCGCGGGGACGGAAATCATTGAGGGTGGCGTTGCCGGCCTTGATGGAACGCAGCTGGAAGGGGGTCAGGCAGGATTCATCGAACGGCTTTTCTTCAGCACCGTTGACAACACGGCCTTCCCACATCATGCAGAACATCGTTTTGGCTTTGGTATCCAGCTCGCCCATGCGGTACTCATAGGTGGACTTTTCACCGGGGTCATCCATGTTGTAGACGGCAGTATTGAAGATCATCTGGAGGGGCAGATACTTATCGCCTTCGTCCTTGTTGATGTAGGATTCAACATAGCCGTTGACGTAGATCTTGCCGGTTTCCTTGAGGTCGGCTTTGTCGATACAATCCTTGTTGAAGATGAAGGGAACCATGATGGCCAGCTTGGGCTTTTCGACCGGTTCGCCGTCTTTATCGAGCAGGGGTTTCCAAACGGAATCAATGTTGAAGTTGCGGCGCAGGATGCCTTTGGAATCGTAACGGATGACCATGCGGCCATTGACGGTGATGCGGCCGGTGTAGTTCTTGAGAGCTTCGGCCAGGTACTCGGCCAGGTCATAGCCGGTGATGAAGGTTCTGGTTTCATCCGAGCCGATGTTGGTGCGATAGGTGCGGTGGGGAGCAACTTTGGAAATAACATCGGGGTCAAGGCGGTCAGACCAGCGGATATCAATGGGGTTATTATCCCGGTCGTAAGTTTTGATGACATCGCCGGAGCGAGAAGTATCCAGCAGGGAGACGAACTGAAGGCTGCTGCCGACCTTGACACCAAAGCTGAGCTGGAGGCGGGTATCAGACATGCCGCCGTAAGTAGCCGGGGTGGAGGTAAGCAGATCATTTTTGGTGGAAGGAGTAAAATCACCAACAAAGTTGAAGGTGATGGTGTTGTTTTTTTTAGGCATAAAGGACTCCTTAATATGGCATATTTGCGAAAACTTGTAATTAGAAAAGAAAAAATAAAAAGGCGGGGTTAATCAGCCGTCAAAATCAAGGTCAGAATCGTCATCGTCGTCTTCTTCATCGGTCTCATCATCCTCGAAGTCATAGGATTCATCGTCCTGGGAGGCGGCACAATCACCGGAGCAGTTAGAGCAATCGCCGGAACATGTTTCATCGCAGGGGAAGAAGGCATCATCGACGGTGAGATGGGGGTTGATGGCACAGACGGATTCAATGGCGTTGGCAACAGTATCGGCACAGGAATCGCAGACGGTGAGGTCAAAGATATCGCCGTCATTTTCTGAACCATAGCCGAAGCGGTAGTTCATGCGCATACCGTAACTTTTGAAATCAGGAAAAATCTTTTTACAGACATTGCAGATAAACATGTAAGAACACCCCCGTTAAGATAAGTGAAAAAATGATTGCGGTGGTTGACGAAAAAACGGGGGCGGGGAGCGCGGTAGGATGAACGTGGCGGACACCTCCTGACAAATCATTTCAAGGCGAGAAGGGCGGTATACAGGGCGAAGAGTTCTTTCGCTGTGGAGGCCACAATGCGAACCGATGCGGAATAATCCAGGCTCATAAGGGAGAGCAGGCTTTTGGCATTGGCCTGGTTGCCGTTGCGGTCGATGACAACGACCTGGCCGCATTCTTTAGAGACCTGGTTAAGACGCTGGCACTCGGCAAAGCTGCGGATGCGGGTGGTAAATTCGTGTGCTGTGCCCATCACGCAGCGTCCTGTTTGGTGTTTTTGTGGGCGATGAAGCCGGGGATGGATTCGCCCATAGCTTTGCAGGCGGCGACACACTTGCCGATCCATTCATTGAATGGGTCGTGATCGAAGGGCTTGGCGAAACCTTTGGAAGCGGATTTATCGTCAAAGCTGGAGGTGTAAACCATGCAGCATACGGTATTGCCGGAACGCTGGAAGATCATATCGCCGCCATGTTCCGCGACGCGGGAAGACAGTTCAACAACCTTTTTGCGGGCTGCTGCGATTTCATCATCAGTCCAGGTAATGGAGGCGGGATCATTGGTGGCCTTGATGATAGCGGCATAGGACTTGAAAGCCAGCTCGACAGCTTTGTGAGCGATGCGGTGAGCTTCGGCTTTATCGTCCAGGGAGACTTCAATCTCGATGGTGACAGTATCCGACTCTTCGTCATCGTCTTCCGGGGCGGGCTTGGTGGCTTCGACCAGTTTGATTTCATCTTCCCACAAGATAAAACCAGAACGCTCGCCGGTTTTGCCCTGGTAAGAATAGGCATAAATAGTTTTGCCGTCAGAACGGGTGCGGGGTTTGGATTCGGCCTCAATGATGGTATAGGTATCGCCGGGCTTGACACCACGGATATCTTTATCCAAGCCAAAAACCTTGTACAGATCGTTGAAAATTTCGCTGTCCTTGACATAATCGGGGATGGGGGCAACATAAGGGTTGATGACGGTGACACGATCGCCAAGACGGAACTTAGGTTTCATAATTATTCTCCTTTGAAGATGATAAAATTATTAAGATCAACAGCGCCGGAGCCAAATGGTGGTTCCGAAAACACTTTTGAACCGATAGGAGGGGTAAGGCGGTTCTGCCCGGACAAGGGAGCTATCTGCATACCACCGATTCGACCACAAACCGTACAGTAACGGAGCGGATAATAAAGCAATGTTGTTTTGCCGGTAATTTGATTGGTATAGCAATGAACATACCAGGCTTCTGTGTAAATGTGCTTATGCCGGGAGCGGGGACGGCCGGTGGATTTGCCGGGTTTGCGGTGAGGCGTGGGTTCATCGAGCAGGGCAAGGATATCCGAGACTTCAGTTATGGGAGGAATTGCCCCTTCACCTTCTTTCTGCAATATAATTTGTTGCGACTTCTAGTAGCCGCAATTTTTTGTAGGACGCGCTATTAGAAACAACAGTACCGTCCATTTTTTTTAGAGCGAAGTATCCAGAAGTTCGTCTGCCTGTGATAAAGCATTCTGAGCCATGATAGAATACTTTGTCCCAAAGGCGGTAACCTTTTACGGTGTACGGAGCTTGATTAGCCTTGCGTATACCACCTTTAAGGATAGTTGCTTTGTGCAGCTGTCTGTTATGGTGGCGTATAGCCTTCGTGTAGTAGCAAGTATCGCAAGGTATGGCCAATGGGTTCTTGCTAATGCAGCGTGCATCATTGGTGTGGCTTTTAGGAATACTATGCTTCTCACGCAAGTACTTGGTTATGTAGCCATAAGTCTCTTGTACAGGAATCTTCAGCTCTTTAAGCAAGCGTTCCATAAGTGTCTTACGCATAATCCCCATAAAAGCTGCATCTTTGAGAGGCTTACCACGCTTTTTGCCGTTAAGTGTTACTTTTCCAGCGTGTAGAGCTTTATGACAAGCTGTGCAAAGCGTAATCAGGTTATTGGGAGCATTGCCACCTGTTCTACGGGTCTCGATATGATGCACATGCAGCTTTACAGCTTTTGTTTTTGTTGGATGCGCACCGCAGCACTGGCAAGTATATTTGTCACGTTTTAATACATACTGGCGTACATTATACTCATCGTACATCTCACCAAGCTGGTAATCTGTGCCTACCGGCAGAGGTTTACCTTCTAGCATTGCTTTTAGGCGTTGTGTGTCAAACTCTGCTGTTTCTACTCTGACGAGCGTAACAGGCAAGATACGACATACTCGCTTGATAAGCGTAATGTGTTCTTGAATCTTGACCTCCACAGATGGCGCTAACCAACCCTTATGTTTGCTATGCACTCTGTTGTTGAAACGCGGCGCACGGTAACGGATTTTGCGGTTACGTCTGTTGCGTCTGAAAGCACGGCGTGCAGAAAGCAAATCAACCGCATCATTGCGTGGAGTTGCCTCTTCGCGATAGAGTTCGCACTTTTCAGTGGTAGCAGATATGCCAATATGCTTGCTACCTGCATCAACACCCAAAGTAATAGGTTGTTTGTATCCTGTACTTCCATACAGGAGCTTGATTGTAAACGGTGTGCGTTTTACAACGCATGCTTTCTTCTGCTTTAACAATAAGCGAGCCTTGCATGGAGAACACGGCATCAAAGGCTCGCCGTGTTTGTTAAGTACATACACATATTGCATGATGCCATGCTCCTTTTGATAAATTAGCAGCTAATAAAAAGCTGTCCTCTCCTCCCAAGAGGAGTCACTTCCGAAGAAGCTAATCCTTCCCCAATGTCATAAGCGGTTTAATACAGCCGCACCTGTTGTCTTTACCTCAGATTTCTTTGATGTGTTGTCTTAGAGCGCACGGCTAGGATTTACACTATGCGGTAACTATCTATTCGCTTATAACGGGGCACAACTTAATGTGCAAAGGGTAGTCAACATATCCTTGCGGACACAGCTGAAATTACAGACTTATGTTTCCACAAGCCCGCGACTTCAGTCGTGGGTTATTGACGATCTAGTCCTCCTTATCATGAAGATGGGGCGCGGACACCGATGGCGGCATCAACAAGGAAGCCGGCAGCAAAAGCAAGCAGGACAAGAAACAGCAGGGTGCCGGAATTAAGAATGACCATAAGAACACCTCCAAATGCGGAACATGATTTAGTTGGTGGTATCAACAATAATGGGGGTATCGGAGCCGGACTGGACGGTGGGAAGCTGACCATTCCATTTTTCATACATCTGCTGCTGGATCAGTTCCGGGGTGAGGGACTGGGAGATCAGACGGTTGGCATCGGCCTGAGCCTGGGCTTCGATCAGTTTGGCTTCGGCGTTGATCTGAGCGGTTTCTTTTTCCTGGTTGGCTTTGGTGATAGCGACTTCTTTTTCTTTTTCGGCATTGACGTTGGCGGTCTGCTGCTCGATCTTTGCCAGCTCCAGATCCTGCTGAGCGTTGACCTTTTTCTGAACGGCTGCACGGGTTTCGTCATCGGGGTCGATATTGATCAGAGAAACGGATTCAATGATGATGCCGTAAGGCTCGAATTTATCCTTGAGGTAGGCGGTGAGTTCCGAGTTGAGGGAAGCACGCTGGTCGCCAAGCAGATCAATAACGGAATACTTGGCCGTGACCTCTTTGGTCCAGGACATGATGTTGGGCTTGATGAAAATCTCTTTGACGTCCTTGCCGGACTGACCCTTGAAACGGGTAAAGGTATCAGCGACCTGATCGGGATCAAAACGGTAGGTAAAAGTCATATCGACCGTGAGACCTTTGCCATCATTGGACGGGACTTCGAAGGATTCATCGCCTTTGGAATCACCGTCCGAACCGGAGGTGAGGTAAGACTGTTCGATGCCGATGGTGTAGGTAGTAACTTTTTGGGTAGGTTTGACAAGATGAAAACCCTGAGAGAGAGTGGTTTCGGCCACGCCGCCATTCATGTTATAAATGACGCCGACATAGCCAGCAGGAATACGGACAGTACAAAACAGAGCAATAACGATACAGAAGATGATGACAAGGGCAGAGATAACTGCGCCAACGGTTTTGTTCATTGAAAAAACTCCTTATTTTTTGTTGGTGAATTGACGGAAGAAATTGAGAATTTTGGAACCAAATTCATCATAGTGCGGGGAAAGCCAAGCCCAAAAAAGGATGGCTGCGAGGATTATGAGAAGGACAAATGCGACTGGAATGGAAACACCCCCTTTGAAAAAAGAGTAAAAAATAGAAAGCCCCGCAGAAAAATGTGCTGCGATGCTTTATGGCTTTTTGCTGAATAAGAATTCAGTGAAAGAGGATTCAGGGAATTTTAATTTTGTGATAGTGGCCGGAAAACGTTTCGGTATCGGGGATCAAAACTTCATGCCGATAATCTGTAGGATAGTTGGCTTTGAACCAGGCGCGTTTTTCTTCGATCTGCGACCAGATGGAAGTGCAATCATACAAAGAATACTGCTCTGCAAAGCGGAGGAAATGTGGGATGATACCGCCGAAAATAACTTCATCATAAAGTTTGGAATCAGGGGAAGAGAGGTAAATATCCAATAAAGGACAAGATGAAATGGGGTGCTGATAAGAGATGTAAAGGAAATCGTCCTTAAACATGTGATTGGTGTGATAACAGGGCTGATACCAAAGACCTTTGATGGAATCAGTGCGGAGATAACCCTTTGCACCATAGTAAGTGCCGGAAAGAAAACAGTCGGGAAGATCCCAATAGGTTAGTTTGGTAGGATATCTGCCCTGAGAGAAAAGGGTTTTAGATTCAGGGTCTAGCCAGTGGTCTAGCCAATGCTTAAGGCCGATGCGGCGAGTGGTATAAAGGTTGGCAGGAGTGGGACGGGATTTCATTTGGCGGTTCTCCTTCGATTTATATATCTTCTCCGTTGAAATTCATCATTAAGCTGAAAAAATTCTGGCGGGATAGAATTTGCACAGTCATAACGTTCAAGACAAAACAAACAGTCCACTTGTTCAGATTCAGGAATGTCACGACAAAGAGGAGAGGATAATAGTTCTTTCATACGAGAATAAATAAATTCATCAGAGAAAGATTGAATTTCCTGTTTTGTATATAACAAGATAAATTCCCCCTGAATAGAATCAAAAATAAAATCCCGGCAAACGACAAGTTCGAGCCGCACAGCGAGAACTTGTATGATGACATCATCTTAGGAAATTCAATCTTCCGGGTATGACCGGGAAGCGGTATGCGGGGCAGGCCGTAAAGGCGGTGCCTGTAGGTACCAGGGACTTTGCCGGGAATATGAAACGCCGTGAAAGGCGAGACACCAAAGAAAAAATCATCCCACCGCAGTTGAAGTGATTGTCTATCACAGAACCCAGCCGACTTGGATAAGCGCTCGGATATGACCGGAGTGCGGTGCTAGAGCACGGTTTTACCAGCGGGATGATTGGGTGGCAGGTTTGGCCATTGATCGGTGCTGCCATACCGAACGATGGTTTTTATGTTATCACCGATAAACCATCAAAAAACGGTTTCAATCCCTTACGGCAAGTCCGTAAGGCTGGTACCCCCACCCTGACTTGAACAGGGATTACGCACTAATCTGGTGCTAGACGGTTTATAAGACCGTTTCTCTACCATTGAGATATGGGGGCATGTGGGGCTTCCCAGTGGGACTAGTACACCACTGAGCATTTTCATTTCTGGCTGAGGGATACCCCATCCTCTCAGATCGTCCGGGAGCGACCCGGCCACTGGCGGAGCAAGTGGGATTCGAACCCACGCGGCGGGATAAACCACCCTACGTCCTTAGCAGGGGCGCCTCTTAAACCAGCTTGAGTATTGCTCCGTGTGAAAGGGCATCCCACCCTTGAGGTACCAGTGACGTGCTTGGCCGTCTCACCATATGTCGATAGGTACTTACCGCTGCTTACCACTCGCCGCAGCCCGGAGGACTTTCCCGTCTTGCCACCAGTTGGAAAGGTGTTTGGAAGCCAACTGGAAGTTCCGCCGATCGGTTTTCATGCTGGGTGCTGCGTGTTAAGACTGCCGTAAAGACGGCTTTGAACCCGGCAAGGTGGACTGTTACCTGCCCGAAGGTGCAAACGGAATAGTTTTGAGGCAGTGTGCCGCTGCTCTGCCATTGCTTTAGCATCTGGGGGTTAGACCAGAATAAAGCGTCCAGCGAGTTTATTTCACCCACTGATTTGACGGAGAGATTGCCCTCCGCGTGCCCCAGACTTGACCGGCGCTGGGAGCCATGACGCCCCGGTGTGAACCGGAACGGTGGAGCCAGGTGGGGGAATTGAACCCACAACCTGCCGCTTACAAAACGGCTGCTCTGCCTAATTGAGCTAACCTGGCATGGTAACAGAATAAATTCATGATGGAGACGACACCCCGCGATATGGTACATATATTTGTACTGGTGACGGGTACATAGATTCAAATTCAAACACCTGGATATACGCTGTTACAGGAAAATTGTAACAACGCCATTTACGACAAGTGGCTTGCGTTTGATAACAAAGAGGGCATAAGCTTTTCGCAGTTCATTTGGAAATACGAACAGAACATTTTCAGCCGCAGACAGCTCGACAAACTGTTTGAACTGAATGGAAGCAAGAACCCCGAAAAAAGCCGCTGACCACTGGATATGACCGAGGTGTGGAGCCGTTTGCTACCCGGTGCGGCCAATCCACGGCCGCGCCGGTGTGACGGGATTTTACGGTGTGAAACCAAAATGAAGTTATTCTGTTGTGGAGGGGTGTACCGGAGTTTAACCGGCGCTGCCTGCTTGGAAGGCAGGAGTACGAACCGTTATACGAACACCCCAGATTAGCGCCCGGTTGGGATTGAACCAACAATCTCCCGATTACAAGTCGGGCGCTTGACCGCTTTAAGCTGCGGACGCTGAGAAACGAATTGACAAAAGAAAAAAGTCATGATAAGATACAATTGCACTACCTTCAGAATTTTTAGCACAATCATTTTTTAGCAATTTCCTCTTTCACAAAGTTTCGTCTTACGTTTTATTGAGAAGGCGAAGCTAAAAATGAAAGAAGGGTGGTGGTTCCGTGAGGAAACGCCTAAGTGCAGTTATTGCCGAAGTGGCGGATGTTATCACAATCGCAGGAGCGATCCTGTGGGTGTGGCAGATTGTCACAAGGTAAATAGCAAAAGCCTTATGCCGTTAGGTATGGGGCTTTTTTATTTTGCCAATTCATTGATTCCTGCCGGGATTGGACCGGTAAAGCAGCCGACCTGCCGGGAATCATACCAGGGCGGATTGTTTTAACGTGCTACCGCCTTCGCACGTTGCCCATGTACCAGCCTTGAGGACAGCGAGGTGCCGACACAGCCATGCACATGACCTTGCGCCAAGGATTTAATAGAGCCTTGAGCCTTGGGGGTTGAAGAATAAACTTTGATGAAAAATAAGGTTTGAAATTTGAGCGTTGAGGTTTAAGCGTTAAGCATTAAACTTTCCGGGCAAAACATTCATTCTGACGGGCTGGGCATACAAAAATGCAGCCACAAAGAATGAACCAATATTTTTATCATAATTCTAATGATCGTGGAACAGGTGTTTATAGTTTTAACTTTGTCATTATTCCACAGCGGACAAAGCGGCTTGTGGTTTGACGCTTTCGGTATACAGGCAAATGGTATCAAAACAGCTTAGTAGCTAAATGTGATCTGGGTAATGGCGTTGGAAACAGAGAGGGCAGAATCAATTTCGTTGTTGAAGGAATTGATCTGGGACTGCAAGTCTTCAATGATTTGAGTACAGCCTTTGGTGAGGCCATCGACCAGCTCCATGGAGTTCTGTTCAAGATAGGTGTTGCGGATCTTGGCGACAGTTTCAGGATCGGCATCCTTGGTTTTGGAATCGCCGCCGCAGATCGATTTGACCATATCATCGGCCTTGGCTTCCACACGGAGATTGGCGGAAGTGATCTGAGAGGTTTCGTTTGAATACTGAGCCTGAATATGGCTGCGCAGGTAGTCCAGGTATTCCATGCCGTGCTGCTTGAGAGAGATGGCTTCGGCCACGGTATAAGTTTTATTGTTGACTGAAATTTCTGTGACCGCGTTGGACTTGGAGACAGCGGCCTTGATGGCGTTGCGGCGATTGATGAGATCCATAGCGGAATCATAACTGGCCTGAGCAGATGTTTTGAATTCATCCACCGTGATTGCACCGAGCTTGGTAGCTTTGGCTTTGGCGGCGACACAGAACTTGGCGGAATCGATCTTTTTGATGATCCGGGAATCAATTGTTTTAAGTTCTACCAGAGCGCGGTGAATGGACATGGATTCGGTAGTCATGGGAAAAACCTCCTAAAAATAGTGTTTGCGAAAACTTGTAATATAGCACCCGTAAAAATGTGGGACGACGATGCCCCACGATGAGAAAAAATTATTTTAAGTTGAGCTGCTTGTAAGATAGCCACTTTTTGTAAGAGTAAACGAAATCATTGCTATAAACGCCCCAGAGTTTTTCTGACAGCTGTTGTGTTTTGAAGAGTCGCAGGAACCGGCCGGATTTATAACAAGAGCTGACGAGAACTTTTTTGTTTTTGAAGGGATTGTTCACCGGAAGCTGTTCTTGGCGCTGAGAATAGACGCGGTTGATGTTATTGACGATATAAAAACCGCTGGCGTCCGGATCCGGCGTTTCGGCCTTGTTGGCGCCTTTTACACCACGGATCACATAATCATCGCGGCCAAAAAACGATACTTCACGCACACCGGTACGATTGGGCACCAGGATACTTTGCGCAAGCATGGCTTTTTCAAGGTTGATACAGCAGAAAGAGGAAGAAATCACAATATCCTGTGGGAGGTGATTTTGTTCGGTGGCGTAAATTACCATACGGGTAAGATCGACATCCGCTTTTTTGATAAGAGCAATGTTTTTGACCTCCACACCGCACCAGGCAAGGGTATAGATTGCACGGGGCATACAGTCCAGATCGCTGTTATTAAAGATAGCTTCCAGCAGAGATTCGAATTCTTCATCAGAAAAGAGCATCTGCTGAGAATAGGAATCAAGGGACTGCTGCAGAGTGGGTTTGCTGGGATTGGAAACGGTAGTGAGGGATGGCTTGGACGAAATTTGAGAATCGTCCTCATTATCAGCCAGTGACATCTGAAGAAACTGACGGAACGGATGACCTGTTGACTGATCCAGCGTGATAACGTTTTGAAGAACCAGGTAATCCAGGTAACAGGAGAGAAGGACCAGCTTGTTGCGGTTGATAACTGCACTTGCCGAGTTGCCGATGATTGCCTGCTTATAAAACGATGCGTACTGCTGATAGGAAAAGGATTCAAACCGGGTGCCGTACTGATGCTCATACGTTTCGAGCGTGTAGGAAAGCCGGGGAATGATTTTTTGGATATACTGCGGAACGGTTTTGCCGTGATTGACCGTAATATAAGCATTGGTAATATCAGAGATAAGTTGCTGATAACGATCAATACGAACAGAATCATTGTTATACCGATCGATAATAGTTTTGCCCATACAGATCCTGCCTTTCTAGTTATTTATAGTATAACGTATGTAGACAGGAAATGCAAAGGAAAACTATGCAACCGGTGTTGGGCGGGGTTCCGGGATGATCCAGCGGGTAAGGAATGGATTTTGAGTGAGGAAAGCTTTTTTGGCCCGCTGCCAGTTTTCATCCGAGAAGCGGGCAATCGGTTCACCAAGCTGAGAGTTCAGGAGGGTATCCCGCGCTTCGACCACGAGGGTAGAATCCCGCGTTAGGCCGCGGATAGAACCGGCTGGGTAATCAACATGCGTTGGACTGGCACTTGCAAAGCGCTTGGTGGTGAAGGGGATGACATCACACTGGCCGCTGAATTTGTTATAAACATCATTGCTGACGACCAGATAGGGATGAATACCAACGTACTTGTGCGTACCGAGCAGGGCATGGTCTTGCGGAGCACAGCCCAGCCGGATTTCGCCAAATTTGGGAACCGAGGTACTGGGTTTGAACATAGCGGGGAAACCTCCTTTACTTATTTATTGCTTACCTTGTGATATTATCATACCACGTTACTTACAAGAAGTCAACAGTAAAATTCAAGATTTTTGAAAAATATTTACGGAATAATTTACACCGTCCAGGGCGAAATCATAGGTGGTGTAGGAGTAGGTATAACGGCCAAAAGGGATCTCGTTGCCGGGGGTGCTGGGGGTGACGGCGGCCTGAATGCTGAGAGCCTGCAGGACGATGGTGCTGGTTTTGCTTTGGAAGCGAAGCAGCGGGACGCCGGTGGAGGCAGACAAGAAGCGGATTTGATCTGGCTTGAAGGTGGAGAGGGAGGACATGGCCGGGGTGTAGAGGTGGACATTGATGTAGGATGCGTTTTGGCAGGCGGTGGCAAGCTGGGCAAGGGTGATAGTTTGTGTATTCATGGCTCCTCCTTATTCGTTGACGTCCGAAAAGATGGACTGGAAAATGGTGGGAATTTAATCCCAATAGTTGTAATTGACAACCATTTGTTGTATAATGCGAGTATAGCACAAGGGGATTCAAGATACTAGAACGGAAACCTGTACTAACATTGAAAAGGGGACACGAAAATATGGAGATTGGGCAAATTATACGAGAGTGGCGCAAGGCAAACGGGATAAGCCAGCGGGAACTTGCAGAGCGGCTGCGATGCGGAACCCACACCGTGATGGGGTGGGAGAACGGAATCAATTACCCAGGGTTTTGGGCGCTGGGTGTATTGGCGGACGAGATGCACTGCACGGTAGACTACCTGATGGGGAGGGAAGATCATTCTGTAGCGGCCTGTAAAGAATCCACGATGGAATCAATGGCATCGGAGGCTTCGGAACAGAGATCAACAGCGGACTGAAGTTCATCCATGGCATCCTGCATGGCGGTGCCGCGGTCGGAATCCTGCATAGACTCCGGCATATTATCGAAGGCTTCTTCCTCAAGATCGTGCAGGTCCTGAACTTGGGAGGAGAGATCATTCTGAATGGTGGAGGAGAGATCCTTGAAAGCCTTGATAAGGCCGCGAATTCTGGAGCGACGTTCTCTATTCATAGCAAATTACCTACCTTATTATATAGTGATTAGAATGAGTGGGTTTTGGATTCGGTTACGGTATGGATAATAGCGGGGCTGCAGGACCAGGCAAAGTGGGGCTGGCGGCCGGTGGAAGTGATGACGGCGGTGACAAGATCCATGGCAGCAAGGACGGCTTTTTGGCGGATGATGTTACGGTCGTGATCCTGAAAAAGATAGCGGCGAACGAAAACATTTTGGATCTCCGAATTGGCCACGGCGATATAGACAGTGCCGGCAGGCTGAGATTCTGCATGAGGACCTGCAATGCCGGTGATGCCAACGCCAAGCTCTGCGCCAGATTTTTGAGCTGCGCCGATTGCCATTTGGGCGGCGACAGGACCGGAATAAACAGTGTAATTCTTGATGGTGTCCGGTTTGACAGAGACAAGGTTCATTTTGGCAGCGGCAGAGTAGGTGACAAAGCCATACTCCATAACGCTGGATGCGCCGGGGATGCTGGCGAGAGAGGAAGAGAAGAGGCCGGCGGTGCAGCTTTCGGCAGCAGAGATGTGAAGAGATTTGGATTTGAGCAGCTCAACAAGCTGTTGGGAGGACTGAGGGATAGAATTCATAAGCAACGCTCCTTTGAATGGGAGGATGTACGCCAGGGTTTTGCGACCCTGGTTTTTATTTTTTTTTAATAGGACAGAACGAAGAACAGCCAGGTAAAAAAGATTTGACCGGTATGAAGGAGCTGGTCGGTGGTAAGAGAGATAGAACCTTCGTTTGCTTTTTGGTGGTCAATAATAGCATGAAAACCGGTATTGGTAAGAATGGAGGAACAGAAATAGGCAATTGCATGGGGATTATAAGGAACGAACAGAGAGTAAACCAGAAGCGGAATTATGATGCAAGTTGACCACATGAAGGAATGCTCGATGAGGGCGGTGATGTAATCAACAGGATAATGCTCCTGAACGAACACCTTGGAGTACTTGAGGTCCCACCACAAACGCTGCTTGAAATCAGCGAGGATGCCCTGGAGATTGTAATCGGCAATGAGGTGGGAGAAAAACATAAGGAGGAGGAGAAGAAATTTGATGGGCATAATGATTCACCTGCCTTGATCTTACATGGTGTAGAGCTTGACAGCGATATCAAGAACTACAAGAACAAAGCAGATACCGATAAAAATCAGGGTACCTTTATCATTATTCTTTTTCATTTTAGTGCTCCTTTCGATTTTTCATGGCTTCCTGAGCCTGAGCGTAAGTGAGGGTTTTGCCTTCGTGACCGGGGAGAGGTTGAGATTTCCAGGTACCGGGAACGTGGTATTGTTCAAGAGAACGACGGTTGAGTTGCTCGATAGAATAGCCGGAAACATTGGCAGCGTATTCATGATTGACCTGGATGCCCATATCTTCACAGTCGTGGCAAATCATAATATAGATTGCCTCGGACCAGGAACAGTGGCGTTCTTGCTGGACCTGGAAAGCGTATTCGCCACGCAGGTTGTGGCCATTTTCAGCAATGGCAAGCCAGGAATCTTGGACCTCCTGTTGTTTGCGGGCACACATGGGAAGACCTTCGTTGGGGTCGGATTCAGGAAGAACTTTAAGGGCGACTTTGGCAATACCATATGAGAAGGCATATACAGCGGCGAACATAAGAGTTGCGATAACAATAGCCGCGAGAAGACAAAAAATTGGCATATTGTCACCTCCTTAGATTTTGAAAATTGAAATCTATTTGGAACGAAGACGGCAGCGCATGACCTGGATGGACTGAACGCTGCGCTGAAGACGGGCGGAAAGCTGACGGTCGGGGATGGAGTGGACGAGGATAAGATTCATTTCCTCGGTCGTCCATTCACGCTTAGGGTAGCCAGCTGTTTGCCGGTAGTTGTTGCGGCGATAATAATTGCGGGCAAGGGGATCAAGACGGGAAGACATGAGGGGAGTGGGGTCAGCTCCTTGTTGGATTTGGGTATTTGCAAAATTAGGTGATTTTCTATTTGAAAATAGGTGGTCTACTAATTTATGCAAATACAATTCCTTCGTTTTTGACAACAAATTTACATTTATAATATGGATATGCGTTGCCATTCGTATTGTAATATCCATCTGCTTTGCCATTATGTGAGCCGCTAACTCCTTGCATCACATGAACTTGCCCGTCAACAAGAAATACGCTTCCTGGATAGTTACGGTTCAAGTTTCTATATGCAGGATGATGCTCTTTCACCTTGAGCTTGCAAACATCACCTGGATGGCTTTGACGAAACTCTTCCAAACTGTCGGTAGTCTGTTTAATAGCCTTGTGGCGATTCGTTGCCACTGTTTTGCCATTGAGTGTGTACACGCGGCTCATGTTCGCTTTGTGTAGCACTCTTCTATCATGGCGGCGGAACTGCTTTAATTCGTATGGCACATGGCTGTTTATATTGCTATCACAAACATCGTTGGGTAAAACAGAACAGGCAATGCAATAAGCATCAAGCCAATGGTCTTTACTCACACCGTGCGCTGTACGATAGTCGTAGGTACTTTTACCATTGGTCACAAAGAAATGCTTCGGAAAAAGAGAATTCATCTCTTTCGTCAATGCCGGAATGATTTGATTCAATACGCTCAAAGCACTGTACTTTTTGACGAGTCCGACTTTTTCTTTGGCGAGTTTCTTTTGCCAGGTAGCATCCTTATGAACGAGATTGTGATGCTCCGTGCATAGACCAACAATATTGGCGATAGTGTTGCTACCGTTTTCGGATTTTGGTACTACATGATGGTAATGTTCAATGGGCTTCTCACAAAATAGGCAATGGTGTTCCTGCATTTCAGAAACAGCATTTTCAAGGCTCCCTTTTTGGTAGAGTGGGCCTTGCTGATACTGCCATTTCTGAATGTTAGGGTTGTCAAGCTGCATGAACGCAAATTTATTGACTTCAAGCACAACATCACTGATAGGAAGAAACTTCTGAATTTTCTTCACCAAGTTGATGTGTGTCTGTAGCAACTGATTTGCAGTAGGCGTAAGCCATCCTTCCGGTCTTGCACGATTGGTGAACTTTGCCTCTTTGTTTTTGATACCAATGCAAAGTACATCTTTCTCACAACCCGGAAGATGGCGCTTGATAACGCCAATTTCTTTTGCACGTTTACTAACACTACCATTTTGAGCAGTGGTTTGCTTTACGCACTTCTTAGAAATAGTGCCGTTGGTTTTTGCTCTCCGCTGACGGCGGCAGCGTCTGCCGTTGGTGCGTCTTGCGCAGCGTGATTCCTTACGCTTTTTCATCAGCTTAGGGACTTCCTTATTGCGGGTCTCAAGATGCGCAGTAAAGACCGCCGCCCCGTCTGCTTTGACAACGGCAACGCCGATGTTGGTCCTACCAGGGTCGATACCCAAGTATAGGGGTTGAACTACATCATCAGTTTCATAAAGCAACTGGATAGTAAACGGTTTTGATTTTACGACTCGTGCTTTTCCATTCTTAAGGAGATGGCGCACATGCATACAGCGAGTCGTTGGCATCAAAGGTTTACCATCTTTGTTTAACACATATACAGTAGGCATATACGCTACCCTCCTTTTACTGTAAGTCTCTCCTGCTGAAACAGGAGGTTGTGTTTCCCTTGGCTGGGTGTTTGCTGTGAGCGGTATTGTACGAGACAATGCCACTCGTGCGGAGCTATCAACTGGGAAAATCGATAGGCGCAACAAACATCCAAATGCCTGTGGTATTTGTAAAAACAGATGGTTTTATTCAAACCACCTATTTTTGCAAATACCCGATTTATTGGGTGAAATCATGGGCGGACTGGGCAAGGGGCAGGCAGTGAGCACGCAAAATCTGCCAGAGTTTGCAATCCGGTTTTGTGCGGGAGAGGAGTTGCAGGGCACGGTCCCTGGACATATCGCGGTGGGCAAGAGTGCAGGCTTGAGCCAGAAAGTTGCGATGGGATTCATTGTTGGTGAAAAGAAGCTCGGTACCGGGGTGAGTTTCCGTTAAGTAGAAGTAGGGGCCGGTAACTTGCAGACGGATGCCAGCGGACGGAGAACAGTAGAGATCGAGGGGAGAATCATCCTTTGCTGAGGTGTAGCCTTCGCCGAAATAAGAAAGCCAGCGGTGGACGTTGGGACTCCAGGGGCAAACGGTGGGTGGCGGCATGAAATCATTGCCTTCCCAAACTTTTGGGGTAAAAGTTTCATCATAGGAGTAAGGACAATCCTGTTCCGGGGTGAGAGGCGGGGCGTAGATTAGAGGCGGATAGGCGGGCTGGATGGTGCAGATAGCTTCCAGCGGAACGGAAGCACCTTGTGGCAAAGGAGTGAAATCACAGGCTTCGGTTGGGTAGGAATAGCCGGACGAAGAATGAATGTTTTTGGTTTTGACCTGGCGATAGACGGTGCGGAGCTTACCATCCTGATAAAGGTTGCCGAAGATAAAATCGTTCTGGCTGACAAAATAAAGAGTGCTGCGATCGCCATTGAAACAGAAAACAGCGGCGGCAGTTTGGTCGGCCAGGTTGGGACGGGGGATATCCGGGGCGGCGTGATCAAAATAATCCTGGAAGCTTGTCCAGTTTTTGAAGTAGAACGGGTAGTTAGGATTGGGAGAAAAATCAGAACAGATGCCCTGATAGGAACCGTAGTGAGGATGAGCGCAATCCGAAACAAGATTGACAGTGGTGTTATTGGCACGTTTACATTTGATGCCATGATAAGCGCAGTGACGGCAGTGAAGCTCTTCATCGTAAAGCGGATTTGTGGCGGACATGAAAAACCCCCTTAGACGGCGTAGTGGATATCGCGGGAGCGGGTGCGGCGGAAAGCGAGAGCGGCGGGAGTGGTGGATTTGATCTGGGCGATGGTATCATAGCAAGCCTTTTCATCCGGGTCAGAGAGTTCATCATCGGAGATGTGGCGGTATTCAAATGTGAGGTCCTTGCCTTCAACAAAGGGAGTGCCGGAGGTTTTATCGAACTGAACGGAATCATTATTGTAGGTGACTTCGAAGATGAAATCGCCGTTTTTGTTAAAGAAGCGAACATATTCTTCCGAGGAGGGATCGAAGAGATCACGACGGACATTGCTGGCGGTATAGACAACACCGTTTGCGAATTTCATGGTGATGTTATAGTGCTCAGCGTTGAGGTTGACAATGTTCAGATCCTTGATGGCTTCCGTGAAAGGCAGGCCGGTGTTGAGTTCAAAGGCGATGGAACGCAGGCAGTCATAATTGAGGTCAACGCGACCGGCAAAACCGATGACAGCATCGATCTGGTCATAATATTCCGGCTTGAGCTTATCCTGCATGTAGGTGCGGATTTCATCGGCGGTGGGGTAATCGAAGCGGAAGTGGTAGTGGAAGCGGCCGGGGCGGTTGACGAGGAAATCATTGAGACCTTTGAGATCATTGCAGGTGACAACAAAGAGGCGCTTGCCGTTGGAGGTACCATCGAACAGGGAGAGCATGGTGGACTGAGGATCGGTTTTATCATTATCGGAGGGGTGGGCGAAGGTTTTATCGAATTCATCAAAGAGGATCATGACTTCCTGGTCGATGGATTCGAGGTAGGAGGCGATGCCGGGGATGGCTTCATCGACAATGAGGACGGGCAAGCCAGCAGAGATGGCGCGGGTGGAGAGCAGGCGGGCAAACATGGACTTGCCGATACCTTTTGCGCCGCTGAGGATGACGCCAAGAGAACGCGGGAAAGCGTTGTAGGACGCTATGACTTTTTCGACCTTGGATTCATGCGGGCCATAGACAGTTTCGTTGACCTGCATATTGGGGCGGGATTCCAGATAGAAGCCGCTGAGCTTGGAGAAGCGGACGCAGTAGGTGGCGGCAGGCAGGGAATCAAAGGTACGAAGGGAATCATCGTAGATCTGGTACTTGATGCCGGTATTGACGATTTTCATAAATATGTAACTCCTTTTAATTTTTGTTATAGAACAATGTTAAAAGTAAAACAATGTGGTGGAAAATATTACAAAAATGGGAAGTGGTACGGTTATCAGTACGGGGCTTCGAGGTTGCGGGGATTATAGGGGGCGTAAGTGATTTCGATTTTGCCGGGGCAGGTACAGGTTTTTCCATTGACAAAATACTGACGCCAGTAGTCATCGTCACATTCGCCTTTGGAGGTAATACGGAAGGTGAGGGAAGGGAAGGAGCGGGAGAGTTTAATCATATCGTTGGCGACATCGAACGGACATTCGTTTTCGGGGTCGAAGGTGAGGATATCGTTCTCGTCATCATAAAAATAGGCGGAAGGATCGAAGGGTCTGAGGCAAGGGGAAGCATCAGCGTAAAGGGTTTGGAGTTCATGCTGGATGGCACAGCGGGTGGGTTCCGGGATGAGAGTGGGGTCGTCATCGCGAAAGACATCGAGGGTATAGCGGTTGAAGTAGGACATAGAATCATCTCCTTAATTTAAGATGCAGTGACGGAATCGGTGAGGGATTTGAACATCGTTTTGGGCAGGCCTGGGGTAGATTCCTGGCGGGAGATCCACTGGCGCTGGTAGGAGACAGCACGGGGATAATCAGCAGCAGGGGAAACAAGTTTTGGGGTTTCGATGTTTTCAAAGACACATTCCGCGATGATCTGCAGGATTTCCGGCAAGGTGGTATCAGAACCATAGGCGGAGACAAGACCGCGCAGAGAACAGTAATAAGGCTCAACGGCCTGTTCCAGCTGGCGGATGGTGTAGGCGGAGAGGTCGATCGTTTCGGCGGCAACGGCATAATAATCACGGTAGGGAGAGGCCGATTTGGAGTGAAAAGGAACGATGTCAGTGAACTGGTATGTAGTGGGAGAGAGCGCACGGCAGAACTGGCGGGTGTCCGGGTCAGTTTGAAAAAATTGTTTCATTGGGGTGGTCCTTTCAGGGGGTGGTGAGAGGCTGGATGAGGGAATCAAAAGAGATGGAGGAAATGGGGATGGACTGCGGGATAGGAATGGACTGCAGGGAGGGAGAATAACTGGCAAGAGCACAGATAGGGAAGATATAATGGAAACCGTAAAAAGAATACATTCGTCTATCAGATGTATTGTAAACCTCTTTCACAATGTAAGAGTAGCCGCAGAATTGTTTCATACCTTGCAAAATGGTGATATACGGAGTTTTAATTCCACCACTTTCATTCAAACCGTATTCTTCTGCCATGTCATCCCATGTACGGATGGTGACGGTATCACCGGGCCGAGGGTTAAAATTCATTAAGAAGCTCCTTTCAGAAGATCATCAAAGGTGAGAGTGGATTCAAAGACGGGTAACACAAGAGAACAGACAGGAAAATCATAGTTTACATCCGCAAAAGAGCACCAGGAGCCAGCAGCGGTAGTGGTTACACGTTCAACAGTGTAGAAATGACCGCAATATTGTTTCATACTTTGAAAGATGGCGATAGGAAGCGTTGGGATATCCCCATAGGAATCAGTGCCAAACTCTTTTACCATATCATCCCAGGGGCGGATCATAACAAAATCACCGACTTGAGGAAAATACGAACTCATTATGTGGCTCCTTTCAGAAGATCATCGAAGGAAATGGTAGAAGCAGGAGCAGGTGAGGTAAAAACGAACATGTCTTCGGTAAAAGGGAAATAGCAGCAGTCCAACATATAGATCCAATATTTATCGTTAATGGATGGCCGGACATGTTTGACTTTGAAAGAGCGACCGCAATACTGTTTCATACTATCGCTAAAGATTATATAAGGGGTTTTAATTCCTAATTCACCGCTGAAGCTGCCATATTGAGAGAGCATATCATCCCAGGCGCGGATTGTGACCGTATCGCCAGGCTGAAATCTGTGAGGGTAAGACGGCATAGGTTAAGCACCACCTTGAAGTAAATCATCAAAGGAAACGGAAGGGGGAGGAGTAGGCACGGGGGAGGATTCAATAAGAGATTGGTAGGCAGCATAAATTTTTGAAGCGTAATACATTTTGCCGTCCTGGGTGGTGAACTGAAAGAAATTTTTATTGCAGACACCTGTGGCAGTGACGATTTGAGGGGAATCAAAATCACCGCGGGAAACGGCGGTAACGTCAGAAACAGGACAAAAACCGAAATGAAATCGAGCTGATAAGTTCATATAGGGAGCGACGGATTGTTTGCGTAAATTAGAGCTTTGGCGAAAATCATCATAGAGAGCTTTACATTGAGCGAAGGAGGGGAAGAGAATTTCTTGGTTAGGAAGGATGGTGGGATAAAAAAGATCGATTGTTTCGGGAGGAATCAAAAGAAGTCACCACCTTGGAGAAGAGAATCAAAAGAGAGAAAAGAGGGCGGAATGGATTGGGGTTTGGATTGTTCAAACATAGGGGAAGAAAAAACCACGGAAGTACCGTCGAAAAAATAAGAATCAAATTTTGGAGATGGATAGCGGTTTACATGAACAATGGGAAATGTTTGTCCGCAATATTTTTTCATAAACTTTGTGAAAGTTTTTGGGACTTTGATTCCACCATATTCGTCCAAACCAAATTCGGATTCCATATCATCCCACTGACGGATGGTAACTTGATCTCCGACGTTATAGGTAGGATAATCGGCAGGGTTAAGAGGTTTCATTGAGGGAGTTCACCTCCGGTAAGGAGTTGGTCAAAAGAGATGGCGGGAGGAATGACGGAAGAGGATTCGTTAAGAGGGGCGAGCATGGCGGGTGATAGGGACCAGCGGCGGATTGTAGGGAAGGCGGTGCCATAAGAACGAGAGAAAGAGAGAAGAAGATCATCGAACTGGAAGATATCGTGAGAAAGATAATCTTCATCGCTGTCAGAATAGGAAGGTTCTTTTACGATGGTGAGAGTGGCACCGCAGAGGTATTTCATTTTGTCACTAAAGAATGTGTCATCCGGCAAGTGAATGCCACCAATGAAATCATAATGGCCGATGGAATTGAGTTCATCCCAGGAGAGGATGCGGACGCGTTGGCCGAGGTAGAGGTCTTGGAAGGTCATAGGGAAATCACCTCATTGAACAGTATGAGCGCCATAACAGGCAGCGTCAGGGATGGTAGGACTCGGCATAGGGGTGGGGCTGCCGGATTTGGATTGAGGTTTGGGTGCCCAGGAATGGAGCTGGCCATCCAGGATTTGCATTTCCTTGGCGATGGAAGCGATAACGAAATCAAGAGAGATGGGCTGACCGGTAGTCTGGCGGCCCCAGTAGGACTTGCCCCAGCAATCAAGAACGACTTCACCGCGGGCTTTGAGCTTTTCACCGAACCAATCAGAGACTGCCCACCATTCAAAGATTTCGGGCGGGGTGGTGTCGAGGTCGTCGTATTCATCGTCGCTGTAGACAGCACCGCAACACTGGCAGACATGAACAGTTTCGGACTCGCAGCAGGCACGGGCTTGGGCGAGAGTAGGGTAGGTGAGGCCGCAGACGGGGCAGATATAGGGGTCCTCAGGTTCCGGAACGTCAGAATCATAATCCGGGTTTTGAAATTTGGAATCATCGAGGTCCGGGACATCAACTTCATCAAAGTAGCTGGAATTACCGCACTCGGAGCAGGTTTGGAAGGAAGCATCACAGATAGCGGATTCGTAATCGGATTCATCGAAAGGAGGATCTTCCGGGATGCTGGCGTCATAAGCGAGGGCGGAGAGGATAAAATCCATTTCCTGGTTCATATTGCAGAAGACTTCGCGGTTGATGAGCTGGTCGAGAATTTTTTGGTTGGGGGTGGAATCGGAAGAATATTCTTTATCATTAACGGTGTAGAACATGGGATCAACTTCCTTTTTGTATGTAGGGGGTTCAGGATTCAAAATCGGGGTGGTCGAGGGCGGTGGCGTTGGAAAAGAAGACATCAACCATATCCTGATCGGATTCGATGTTATAGCAGCCGCCGCAGGAACCGTTTACTTCCCACTCATTGGAATCGGGGTTATATTGATAGAGGGTGAGAGCTTTTGCTTCGCCGTTGAGATACTGCTGATAGAGTTCAAGCTCACTCTTGATCACGTTCTCAGCATGAGAGCGCCAGTCCGGGGTGGAGTAGCCGAGGTCGGCCACGTCCTGGCGGGTGCAAACGGCGAAACCGGCAAGGCCGGAATCAAAATCATCATGGAATGGCGTGGTGGAGAGAGCGATGGCGGAGTGAACGTAGGCATAGATAGGGAGTTTGACGTATTCAGGTTCAATGCCGGCTTTGACATCAGGGACAAAAGCGCTGACAGGTATATCACCGGAGAAATAACGGTTGGGGGCAATATAGAATGTGGAGTAACAATCCCAATCCGTGCGGGGGTTGGGAGGGAAGAGGTCGGGTTCTTCGGAGATAAAATAAAGATCATTGCCGGATTTGGCGTAGGTGCCGGTGAGGGTTTGTTTGGTTTGAACAGGGATGGTGAGGGTGGACATATTTCAAGCCTCCTTTACGGGTGCGGATTCAACTTCCGGCTTGGATGCGGCGTTAATATAAGTGTTGACGGCGGCATTGAAGCGATCAAACAGGACGCCGCTGTACATGACAAGGGTTTTGAGCTGCTGGGCGGTACGGTTATAGCGGTTGCGGAACTGGATGTGAGCTTCGTTCCAATCGGTGTTCATGATTTTATAGACGTTGCGGTAGGTGACGGAGAAGTTGCAGGAGGTATCATAATAGATAGCAGCGGCCTTGGCAATTGCGGCATTGATGGCGGCAGCACGTTCATCCAAAAGGGACTGAGAAGGGGCGGGCTTGGGCTGCTTTGCGGATTCATCCGGCAGGGGGGCGGGAACGGGCTGTTCATCCAGAACGGAAGTGGCCGGAGATTTGATGATGCAGGGTTCGGTTTTAATGAGGCCGAGTTCCCGCTGGACACCAAGGGGAAGCTGAGAGTTGGGGTTGGAATCGTTTTTGCGAACGTGCTTGATGATGGCATCGTTATAGAGATCGTTCAAAATAGAATCGAAGATTTCGCGGTAGGTAGTGGAGGATTCGATAATTTGGATGGTGGAGAGATAAGAAACATCGGGGTGGGACTTGCGGTAGTTGATGCGCTCCTGCTCCTGGACAAAGCCGTAATCGCGTTTCATTTTGGTGTAGATCTGGCTGAGAATATCGCGGCGGGAGAAGTAAAGCTCCGGGGCGTTGCGGATGATTTTATCCATGGTCTGGTAGACTTCATCACGCCAGGTGACGGGGGCGGATACAGGTTTGGAGGTTACAGCAACAGAGACATTTGACTTTTGCGGGGCAGGTGCCGGGGTGGATTCGTTTTTGGGGCTGGGGGCAGGTTCATCATGGACGGCATAATCCTTGGGGGTGACGGTGACGGGTTGCGGGGCAGGCTGCTGAGCGGGGACAGCGCCGGCAAAGTGATTGGCGAGGGCGGCGAGGGTGGAGGTCATTGTAACCATGCAGCGGGTAGTTTCGGCCTGGGTTTTGAGGGTGGAATCAACGAGGGCCTGGATGGTTTGCATGGCGACGGCGGAGGTTTGGTCCGGGGTGGCGAGGACGCTGCGGCCATGGTAAAGGGATTCCATAACGTCCCATACGAAGTCCATGAACTTATCCGCGTTGGGCTGGCGGGAGAAACGGCAGATTTCCATAACGCCGCGGAGGGTGTAGACACGGGTATTTCGATTTACCCATCTATTTCCTTCAACACCCCCCAAAGTGAGGGTTGTTGAAAGTGGATCAAGACGGTCTTTATTTCGATCATGAATTTGCTGAATAGCATCATCAGCTTTTACATAGCCTAGTGCTTCACCAATCTGACGCCTTGTCATATAAAATTCGTTTTCAATGGCATCATCTTTATAGAAGTTGCAGGTGAGGGAGCCAAAAGGTTTTTGGGTAACGAGGGTAAGATTTTGAGTCATTTTGAAAGTTCCTTTCTGTGATATGGGATAAATAGATATTGGATATTTGTTATGCTTTGACGGTGTTTTTGCGGGTGAGTTCGAGGACGGTACAGAACGGGGCGAACCAGCCGCCGCCCGAATAGAAGGCGTGCGGGGTGGAGGGCTGACATTCATAGCAGACAGTACCGTTGATGATAGCGAGGGTGTAGGTAAGTTTGGTCATAATGGTTAATCCTTTCTGATGGTAAAAATAAATTCAAAATAAAACAGGGAACAAGCTGGTGGGAAACGGTCTTCAGGGGTGACTCGTTGGTCGGAATTGTGTATCGCATAGTATCGTCGTTTTTGGTTCGTGACAGATCTTTTTATGTCTTATCGACTTCGTGTGGAGGTGCTCAGTCTGCAGAAGGCGCCTGCGATCCCGGAGGGGGAGGCGGTAACAAATTCGAACTCTTGGATATAACCGAAGAGTGAAGCATGAACTGAAATATAATCAGCAAATGATTCTATACCTTGTTAAGCTGTTTTATTTTTGAGGTTGATCGTTGAGGCACGGCGGGGTGTGGTTGGCAAAATCGGCCATGGAAGCGCCGTGGTATTTATGCTTGGGGACTTGCCAGTTGAGCGGTAGCTCCTTTCAATAAATCATCAAAGGAGAGAGTGGAGGAGACAACTGTGGGATAAGATTGTTCAAACATGAGGGAAGTAAAAACCATTGTGCTACCGCCGAAATAGTAACAATCAGAATTCAGAGATAGATAGTGGTTTTTACGGACAATGGTGAGCGTCTTCCCGCAATATTTTCTCATAGGCTCTGTGAAATAAGCTTTTGGGACTTTAATGTCACCAAATACGTTCAAACCAAATTCAGCGGCCATATCATCCCACTGGCGAATGGTAACTCTATCTCCGACGTTGTAGGTAGGATAGTGGTTGAGGTTAAAGACAGCATCCATAGTTATTGGACTCCTTGAAGTAAATCATTGAAGGTAATAGTGGGTTCATGGGGGAGGGTTGCGGGGAGGAGCATGGCGGAGGTGAAAAACCAACCGCGAGGAGAATCACCATCATTAAGGTCTACATAAACATCCGGTGAATAATTGAGAAAATAAATGGGTTCATCAGGAAGATCTTTATCATGAACGATTTTGACAACAATAAACTCTTTGCCACAGTAAGGTTTCATGTCAAGAATAAAAGAAAGTTTATTGGGATGAACAGTGATATCACCGTAAGGATTGGAGCCGAATTCTTCCATCATATCATCCCACTGGCGGACGATGACGCGATCACCGACGTGGTAGGTGGGGTAGGGGGCTGGCATTCAAATGCCTCCTTTCAGGAAATCGTCAAAGGAAACAGGGGAAACGGGAACCGGGGTACCATAGGGGTGGAATTCATTGGGGGAGAAAAGAGCGGAGTTCCAAGAGAATTTGGCAGCTGCGGAGGGATCGACAGCGGTGGAGAGATCGTAGGGTTTTAAGAAGTAAAAACCAGAAGCGTCAAGTTTACGATCAATTTGCATGATGCTGCCACAAAGAGAACGGCGTTTAGGGGGTATATAATCTGCGTTACCATTAGGAAGGGGATCGAGAAACAGCGCACAGCCAGCATCATTTTTGGGAAGAGCGTCAAACTCTGCGGCAGAAATGATTTGAACGAGGGTGCCAACGGGGTAGGTGGTGGGGAAATTCATTGCGCAGCTCCTTTCAACAAATCATCGAAGGACATGGAAGGAACCGGGAGCGGAGAAACGACACGAGGGTGAAATTCAGCGGCGGAGAAAAACCAGTCATTCCAGTTAAAAACGGTTCTATCTTCAGCGAAGAGAGGGGTGAGATCGTATAGGTTCCTTTCATTGCCTTTGGAAATGCGGGTAATAACAGCCGGACAGCCGCAAACAGGAAGTTTATCTCTGTGAAAAGAATCGTTTGCGCCGTAAATAGAAGGAATAAGAATAAAATTGCCGCAATCATCCGTAGGATGGGAACGAACTTCTTCTTCGGAGATGATTTGGACAACATCGCCAACTTTATAGGTAGGATTCATGGTAGGCTTCCTTTCTGTGATGGGGGTTAGAGGTTTGCGATAAGAGAATCAAAGCTGGGGGATGGAGCGGGGATAGTGCGGGAGATCATGCTGGGCGGGATGATGTGGTAGGAATCGCTGTGAGGAAAGTAGAGACGGAGGAGGCCGGATTTGCCGAGGATGGCAACGATCTTGCCCTGCTTGCCGAGGATAGGCTCATAGGGGAGAGAATCGGTGAGGGTGAAAGTGGTGCCGTAATCATACTGGAGGGAGCAGAGCATTTCCGGACCGGAGACGATCTCGACCCAGGTGCCAGGTTCATAGCCGGGGAGGAAGGGGGTCATGAGGAATCACCTGCCTTGAGAAATAAGTTCATCAAAAGAAATGGAAGGAGGGGGGAGAGGAGCGGGGGTGACGGCTTCGGGGGTATCGTCATAAGTAAGGGCGGAATGGGTGGTGACAAATGTTTTGTTATTCATACTGGGGACAATAACGGTGCCATAAACGCCATTATCAGATTGGACAAAGCCGTGGAAGGTAAGATAGCCTGTACATGTGCTCGGTAGATTGCTAAACGTTGTATATTTGAAATAAACGGGAGTGCCGGGTTGAATGTAATAAGGACCCATAAGAATCACCTGTATGAATTAGAGAACAGAAATAATTTCATCAAAAGAAACGGTAGACGGGGGTACAGCGTTGGGGGACTTATAGGCAAAGGAATCGTTGGGGTCCTGGATTTCGGTGATGTATTCATGGGGGACGTGGAAGGTGCGGGAATCATCGGTCCAGACGGTGACGTAGTTGCCGTTATCTTCGTGGACGGTGCCGGAGAGATAGATGATTTGAAATTTAGTTTTCATGGGATTGTGATCATGGCCGATAACGGGTCCTACGGTAAAGAATTTGACCCGTGAGCCGGGGGAGATAAGTTTCATAAAAATCACCTGAATTCATTGTGTGAGTGGGTTCCGGGGTATTACCAGGCGCTCCAACCATTGGGATGGCCGGAGGCCCAGCGAAAGGAAAGTAAAACCATGACCGTGCGTTTACCAGGCGCACGAACAGGGGGCGCAACGAGCTGCTAAGAAAGGAAGAAACAACTGAAGCGCCTGGGAATGCCCCGGAACCATGGGGCGAAATGGAGAAAATAAAAATCAATTTGTGAAAGCTGATGAGAGGCAGCCACCGGAACCGGATGGTGGTGATGACTGATCTTCTGAGTTTGATTGGGGCGGCCTCCGATGTTGCTCGCTTATTTTGTTGAAGCCTGGGGCATTGGCCCGCCCTTTCTGATGCGCTGTGAGGCGACCCATCGTGTGTCTGGGAGTACGATGACTCGATGCAGTCGCTGCTGCGACGTGAGTGGGTTCTGGCCAGGGGGTGGGACAGGGGGACAAATTCAAACCCTCGGATATAACCGGAGGGTGTTTGGCTTTGACTTGAAATAAAATCAAAACGAAACTTTACCTTTGAAACAAATTGATTTTTTTTGGATTATGCGGTTACGCTGGGCGGGGTGAGATCGGCCTTGATACAGGATTCGAGGTCAAGGCCGTATTTGGCGTTATACTTTTGGATAATGTATTTGGTGGTATCGGGCTGGACATCCTTGAACCAGGTAATGTTGCCCTGGAAGGACTGAAGGTCTTCATCCGGCCACTTTTTGCCCTTTTGTTTATCGCGGAAGTAGGTATCAATGGTGGCTTTGAAGATTTTATTTTTGCGGTAGCCGACTGTGATTTGGTTATCCTTATTGAGCATGACGCCAAGAATCCAGTTGCGGCCGGCGCGGGAGTTAAATTGGGTTTTCTTTTCATTGAGGGTGAAGGGGGCGTTCATTTGGGAGAGAAGCTGGACGATGAGGCGCTCGACGGCGTGATAATTGAAGATAACTTTGCAGGAAACCTCGATATCGTCCGCGTAACGGGTATAGCAGAGGCGGTCGGTGATGGGGGTTCCGTCCGGGTTATGCTTGCCGGATTCAAAATGGTTGACAGCCTTGGCGAAGGCGTGGTCAAAGGGGATCATCATGATGTTGGTGATGAGCGGGGAGATGGGGGTGCCCTGCGGCAGTGCGCCGTTAAGGAAGCAGAGGTCAAGGGCTTTGAGCAGTTCCGCGCGGCCGGTGGGGCTGGCAAGGATGAGGTTGAAAGGATAAATGAGTTCAAACTGGGAGAGGACAAACGCCGGCGTGGTGGAGGGGAAGAAGCCATGGAAATCAAAATGGGCGAACCACCAGGCACCGAACTTTTGGTGACGTTTGGCGGCGGAGAGGACGCTGCGGTCCTCGACATAGGCGAATGCGCAGGTGTGGTGGTCGGCAAACATCCAGGACTGGAAGAGGGTTTTGAGTTCCTTGAGGGCTTTCATTAGATTGGCATTGGGGGCATCGATCCAGCGGAGGCCGCCGGAAGCTTTGGGGATGGAGAAATGGTTGTACAGGCTGGAACGGGGAGTGGTGAGGCGAAGGGATTCATACTGCTGGTTGAACGCCTGGAGCTGGAGGATCATTTGTTCCACCTTGGTGATGCGCATGATGCGGGGAGGAACTTTGTTACAGATGACGGTACGGGTAGCACCGTGACCGCCGGTGGAAAGGTTGGCGAGGTTGAAATCCCCGCGGAGGAGTTCTTCAAACGTCATTTCCCGGAAACGTTCCGGGCAGTTATAAGTGATGTAAACCATGTGAGTGCTCCTTATGTGAGGGTTGTGTTTGTGTTCTGATGTGAGATGGAGGCTGCCCCGGAGGTTTTCTTTGTCGCTGCACACGACTGTCGCGGGGGATGATGCGGCGGTGTCCTGATGATTTGGCCCGTTCGATGGGTGCTTGTAACCTTACTGGCCGCAATGTGTGGATTGGACTTAGTAGCTTTCTACCAATCGGTGCTTGACGAAAAGGCTCGATCAGTGCGACGTTCTCGTCGGGAGTCATCGCCAGGCCGGCTGGCAACGATCAGGTGTGGTGGTGGGTCGGGGTAACAAATTCGTGCTCTTGGATATGACCGAAGAGCCTGAAGCGAAAAAAGCTTACAGTATACAACACAAACGAAATTTAATGAAACGCTAAGACGACAGGATTACAGACCGAGGAATGCGGATTCACCCTGGAGGTTGAAGGGAGCGGAGAGGCCGGTGTGGATCAACTCGCCTTTTTTGATAAAGTTTTGGAAGTTGGTGACGGTATAACAGGCGGCAACGCGAACCGTGGGGGCAACGCCAAGGGTAGTGCCGCAGGCCGAAACGGGGACCTGGGCGGTGGCTTCGGCGTGAGTGAAGTTCATTGTGGCGCGGAATTCCTTGACCTGTTTGGGGTCCGACCAATCGGCAGCGTAGAGCTGGGCGTCAAAGAGGGCGGTGCGGACATCAAACATGGCTTTAATGAAGGTGTTAAAGCGGTTGGCATCCACAATTTTCTGGCGGATCTCGATGTTATCCACGGCGAGAAAAACATAACCGGAGAGGGGCTGGCCGTTCCAGCCGGATGGTTCCAGACGGATATCATTTTTGGCTTCCGGGTTGATGGCACAGAGAATATCGCGGAGGGCTTCCACTTTGGGCTGGCCGACCTGAGGGTCAAAGAACATCTGGTTGACGATGTTTTTCTTTTCCACCGTATCAAAATCATAGAGGGTGAAGTTGGTCAGGCCATAGCGGGCAAGAAGCTCCGCGATGGTGGAGCCGACCGAACCGCAGCCAATGATGTGGATGCGGCCTTTGACATCATGCGGGGAGAAGACATCCAAGCTTTTGGCAAGATTCATAAGGCACCTCCGTTGGTGTGATAATCGTAATAGGTGGGGTAGTGGTCGTAATAATTGCCGTCATCGTCCATCCAGCAGCGGGCGGAGTTATCCCAGACGACGTGGGGTACGGTACCGCCGGTAGGCTTGACGGGAGGGTTCGCTGTGGAATAGACGGGCAGGGCTTTGGTGACAAGGGACTGAGCGGTGGCGGCAAAATCGGAGAGGGTATCGGTGTAGGTAACAGAGATATCGTCTTTATCGTAGATTTTGTTGGCGGCGTAGTCATACAGGCGGGCGGTGAACTCGCCGCGCTTGTTCCAGATCATGAAGAGGTAGAAATCATTGCCCTTGAGCTTATTGACAATTTTGGACTCGTTTTCGTCATCAACGCCGGAAGGGGAAGTGGACATGTTGACGTGGCTGTGGGCCTGGTAGCGGATGTTGTTGAAGATTTCATCGGGCTGGGAGAGCAGCCAGTCGTTGTATTTATCCTGGTCGGTTTCGACGGTGACGCCAGTGACCTGCTGGGGGTAGACGAGGATATCATAGATTTCATACTCGGTAGGGGAGAGCTGGCGCATGAGGCCGTGCCAGGCGACTTCGGAAGTGAAATCATCAATGAGGCGGGACTGTTTGGCCCAGGCATCGGCGGTAAAATTGATGTTGATTTTATCTTTTGCCTTGGTTTTTGCGAGCTTGACAGAGCCGGTGAGGAGCTGCTGGCGATAGAGTTCGATGGCGGCATCCAGAGCGGTCTGATCAATGTGGATAACTTGCATGGTTATTCTCCTTCCTTAGCGGAATCATTTGCGGATTTGAGCTGTTCAATGGCCTGCTTAGGGGTGATGGATTCACCGGCGGCGGTCAGGATGACGGGGATATCCGTGTGATAGGCGGTGGCGAAATCATCAAAGAAATATTTGGTGGAGATGGTTTCGACGAGGTTCATGCTGCTGGCGCTCTGCTGACAGATAGCAATGGCGGCAATAAAATCTCGGCGATCCTCGGCATCCTCCAGCATGGGTTCATAGTTACCGAGGCAGAAGTGATGATTGATGTGAGGGTTGGGAACAGCCTGCATAACGTTCATATTGATCGCGTCAGACATGGCTGTGACATGGCAGTCGTAATTAAGCTTATAAGTGGCAGCGAGTTTGATTTTGAAGATATGGTCAACGAACACAGCCCGGAAAAGAATGCGGACATCGTGTTCTTCTTCACCGGTAAGATCCTCATAGGGGCGGTCACTGTTGAAGATAAAGGTTTCGACATCATCCGGGTCATAGTTGGAGAGGAATGTGGTGATGGTGAGGAGAAGCGCTCCATCGTCAGTATCGACGGAAATACCTTTTTGGGTGTGGAGGTAATCCTTGAGTTCCGTGATAAAGGTGGATTCATCTTTGGAGTCAAGGCCGGTCAGCTCACAGTTGATGCTGGTGATGTTGGTAAAAATTTCCGAGATACGGGCGCGGGTTTCTTTCAGCTCACGGTAAAGGTTTTCAATAGAGCGCTTGAGATCCGCTTTACGGCGGTCAATGGTACCTTTGAAGAGGGATTCAATCGCTTTATCTACGGCCCTGGAGGGCAGATCGGTTTTGTTATAAAGAGGCTCCGCCATCCGGGCGAGGGTTTCCGAGCCAGTATCCAGGGTGGAGAGGGCGCGGAGGTAAGCGAGCTCATCGGAGGTGAGGGGGTGATCCTTGAAGAGCCAGGGCAGCAGGCGGGGCATGGCCGAGGCAACACGCTGGTAAAAAAAAAAAACACTGCTGTAGAGGCCGCCGTCGCGCTGGAACTGGACGATGGTGATACGGGCGGATGCATCCTGATAAACTTTGTACTTATCAGAGAGATAAGCGCCGATATCCTTGACTTCCTGGATGGAATCGGGGATGGCGGCTTTATCGGTGACAAAGAACAGAAGGGATTCATTCGGGTTAGTGGAAGGCTGGAGGCCGGAATCATCGCCAAGGATGGCAAGGGTTTTGCCTGCGGTGAGGCGGTGGTAGACCGTGCAGGCCAGAGCCTTGGTGAAAATTACTTTGAAAGTGGTGCGGCAGGGGGTGTTGTCCTGCCATGTGATGGTGGGCGACATGGTGTTGAGAATATCGGTGCAATTGGGGAGTGGCATGGTGATTCATTTTTCCTTTCTGATTAGATTTGGAACGATTGGCCGCGTTTGCGTTGCCCGCTGCCCGCCGCGTGGAGGCTGTTCCTGTAAGGCAGCACCCCGGTGGGGGAAGAGACACCACCGGAGAGGAATCAATCAGGCGTTATCCTGCTTGGCAATGTTGACCAGGTAGCACTTTTCCGCGATACCGAAGTCCGCGAAGGTCTTATCCAGGTCGCCTGCGGCCAGAGAGGAACCATCCAGCTTGGTCTGACCGGTGGTGTAATCGACATCATGAGCTTCCAGGACGGAGCGCAAGGTGGTGTTGGGGTCAACGGGGTAGGTGTTGCGGTGCAGGTTATCGACGATGGTGACGTTAATCATGGTGAAAATCTCCTTATGATGAAATATTTTTGTGTTGGATTGTGGATTGGGAAAGAAAAATCATGGCCGGGCTGCTTGTTGTGGGGGTGAGCACCGGCCGTTTTGCTTACTGAGCGGCGGTGTCGTTTGCCGGGGTGGCCGGGGTCGGCTCCGGGGTGGCCGGAGTGAAAACTTCAATGCTGGCGATGATGGCATCGTGGTCGGCCTTGAGCTGAGCCAGAGTTGCGGCGGCCTGGGTTTCGATTTCATCCAGGCGCTTCTTGGCGAAACCGATGCGCTCGGCGACATGCTCCTTGGCCTTGGCGATGTTTTCGAGGTCGGCGGGCAGCTCCTCAACGTAGATGGCATTGTCGGTGCCGAAGGCGGACTTGGCGAAGCAGATGCCGTAGGTGGACATGCTCTGCTTGGCGGACGGGGCAATGGCAAAGATGATTTCATCGTCATCGCCGGACTTTTTGCCGGGCTTGGTCAGCTGCAGGGCCTGGGGAGCCTTGGTGTGAAGGGTTTTGAGCTGGGCCATAGTCAGGGCGGAGGTGATAGAGAAAGTGGTTTCGTTGATTTTGACAGTAGACATAATGTGTGTCCTTTCTTTGGCGTGTAGCCAATGTAAAAAATATTTGCAAGTGCGGAATGCACGATTGCCTAGGTTGGGGAATTGATGAGGGAAGCGAGTTCATGCCAGGCTTCGCGGTAAGTATCGGCGGACTGGATGAAGGTGGGGCCGTCACGGATCTCGTAATGGCCGTGGGTGGGGATGATGATGTACATTAGGGTCAACTCCTTTTGCTTGCGAAAACTTGTAAATAACAGGGTGAAATAAAACCTGCCAGACGGGGCAGGGCGGGGAACAAATTATAATAAGGCTGGGATGCGCTGGGAGAAACGAGAAGAAAACGGGCGAGAAACTGCATGGCCACAAGGAAACACGGCCTGTAGGGGCTGTGTGGGGCGCTGAGAGGGATGCGGTTTCATACTGGCGGGTGACTTTGTGATTTTGATTATATACAAGTTTTCGCAAATGTTCAAGCCGTAAAAATGTTGCTTGATGCGGTGAGAATGTTGCATGGTCGATGACAAAATCGGTTCGTTTTTGAGCAGTACAAACCCGGTGAGGTGGTGGGTTAGTAAAAGCAATGTTCCAAAACGGCCTAAAAACTGCGTGTCAATACGACTAGGAAGGTTCAAAATCGGGCTGAAAACAGCACGTCAATAGCGTTTATATATAAAGATAAAGAAAGATATATAAGAGGGCGGTGCGTCCGGCGTTTGGAATGGGAACGGGTTTTGCGCTTGTGTTACGGTTTTGCGGGACTCTGGGGCACGGGTTTATAGGCGGCGCAGGTTTTGGTGGCGGAACAGGAAACGGTGTTCGTTTTGGTGATGGGGATGGTGGGTGCGATGGGAGGAGCGGCAAGGGTGGTGGCGGACTGGAGAGTTACCGGAAGTTTTGCTTCGGCTTTGGCTTCCGTCATCTTGGTAGGTTTGATTTTGCCGTCAATAACATCATGCAGGTAGTTATAGCAGCCGATGACGAACAGAGACTTGCGAAGAGGGTCAGCGAAGAAATCATCAATGGTGTAAGGATAAGAAGCTTTTTCGTGAAGGGCTTCGTTGCTGTAGTTGTAGCCGTAAGAGTAAACGGTGGTGGGGCTGTGGCGGACATTGAATTTGCGGGTGATGTAGTTGCAGCCGAGCTTGACATAATTCATGAAGGCTGCAGAGCTGTAGTTGAGGACATCGCGGACGGGAAGAGAAACGGGGAAATCAGCAGCGGCAATAATTTCATCATAGAGGGTGACGATGCGTTTTGCCAGGCCGGTTTTGGTGGTGAGGAACCAGTCGTCCTGGGTTTTGAGCTGGCGGATGGCGGCGTCAAGAGCTTTTTCGGAAGTGATTTTTCTTTCAAAGTCAGTCATGGTAAGTAATTCCTTTCTTGGCTTAGAGTTTAATAGGCAAAAGAAAAAAGCCTTGCGTGGCAGGCAGGGCTTTGGAGGTGATTGATTTTTAAGTTTCTCCCAAAGGAGTTTTTTCATGATACTGAAAATCCAGATCATAATTACGGCCACAGATACATTCCATTGTTACAACAGGTTTGCTTTGCGGGGTTTCGGGTTTATAGATATGAAGAATGCCTTGTGTTTTACCGCAATCGGGGCATTTGAAGTCGGTAAATTCATCACAGAGAGGTTCGAGTGTCACCCAGCCGTCCGGGTTGCTAACAATAACATCCCAGATGAGAAACATAATGTTACCAGGAGTCAGGACATCGGGGGAATCCTCATTAAGATTAGAAAGCTTTGGTTCTTCGCCCCAGGACTTATCATACCGAAACTGGGAACCTGCGGGAATACCAGGAAGGTCTTTCAAGGTGGTCACTTTATAAACCATAATGCAACGCTCCTTACGAGTAGGTAGGGCTTTTATGGATATGATTCAAACTGGAATACGGTTTAGAGGCTGAGCTTGGTCGGGTTTTCATCGGCGATTTGAAGGGCGCGATAGAGAATATTGGAGATGGCTTTATTGGTGAGAGCCAGCAACTTTAAGGTCTCGGTATCGCTGGTGCAGGCAAAGGCTTCAAAGTGGGAATTGAGATAGTCAACATAAGAGCTGAGAAGAAGAGAATCGTTTTCGTCGTGGTAGGCTGTTGCGGTATCGGCAAGGATGTGGGTACGGGCAAGGGCAGAGATGACAGGGGTGTCACGGAAGTTGATAGGATTATAGCGGTCGGTCACATGATGAACGGTCCATTTTTCCTTGCCGGCACATTCAAGGATGAAAAGGCGGGCGGTACTGTACTCCAAGTCGGTATCAATATCGTTCTGGACAGCATCAATCTTATCAGGGGCAGGGTCGAGATTATAAATGCTCTGGTCGGAAAGTTTTGAGATGAGAAGCAGGCGGGGATGACTGGAGGAAAAACCTTCACGGCTGCCGTTGTTGATGTTGGAAAGATAAGCGGAGGTCATGAGAAGGTCCTCACGGGAAGCGGGGATGGGGTAAGCGAATTCATAGAGGAAAGAGGTGAGCTGCTGAAAATCCATAGGATCGCGGTTGGCCTGGATGACCATATAGGGTTCATTGTCGGCGCGGAATTGTGTGGCCGGAGGGGTGAAGGTGCGGAGCTGGGAGAGGGTGATGTGATGAATCATGGTTAGTCCTCCGTGTCATCGTTTTGAACAAGGTATACAAGTCTGGATTTGACAACGTTTAATCTGTCTATAAGAGTTTTGCGCGTTCTATTCAGCTCTTCAAAACTAGAACTTTCAACAAATTTCGAATAGAATCCAGGTCTAGGGAAGCAATCTTCATACGATTTTATAAACAGAACTTTATCTTCAACGCTGTATTCGTCTAGTGTTGGTGGGGTAGGCGTATCCGAAACCTGATAAAAATTATAGGTAAACTTTTCATTTTTGCTTTTACCATCCTCCCGCTCTATAAGAAAAATACGATTGGGATTATGCTCCAAGTTGAGTTCAACATCTTCTTGACGGTCATCCCAAGAAGGAACGGCAGATAAAATACAAGAGTAAACACGATATTCATGAGAGATGATAAGCCAACGGGTTGCTTGTGAATTTTTATTGTGAGGCCGGGTACAGATATCACCTGTGATAAAAGCAATATCAGCACGAGTTCTGACAGTGGGGGCCGTAAACTTATCAAGGTATCTAATAATATCATAATAGGACACAGCAGACTTATTGACCTTGGTAAAATATATCGTTCCGTCCGGTTCTCCATTGCAATCGACAACAAGGTTTTTGGGGATTTCGGCTAAGGCTTGAAGCTGATTAACGTTAAGCCAGGTAATCATGATTGATATATCCTTTCGTTATAAAGTTCAAACGGGAATGCCGGTGATTTCTTCAAAGATATCGGGATCAAAATTGGGGATGGAGCGAACAACTTCACGCTCTTTGGGGGTTAAGGTATGGTTCCACCAGTGGATACGGTCTGCCACAGAATAGCGTTTGGATTTCATGATGCAGCCTGTGACTTCACATTCGGGGTGCTCGGCTTTTTCTTTAGAATCAACGTATTTTTCATCAATAACACGAGTGCCATTGCCCGGCATACTTTGCAAAATTCGGAAAGCATGACTATCACGCCATTGCTGGAGAGTAAGGCTAGAGGGTTTATTGAAGATCATAATGCAGGGCTGTTCTGTGCAGAACACACCGCTGGAAAAAGAAGTTTTATTCCAGTCACCAGAGTTATTGTTGCCGATATTATAGAAACCAGAATTTCCATGGCCATTGTTATCACTGCCAGAGTTATAATTGCCGATATTTCCTCCGCCGGAGTTGCAATCGCCGGTATTTCGGTTGCCAGTATTTTCATCACCGATATTTCTCCAGCCAGAATTTTGATTACCAACGTTGTTGTTGCCGTTATTCATATGGCCGAAATTGGAATCCTGAATGTTATAGCTACCATAGTTGCAGTCGCCAATATTGCCATCGCCTTTATTAAAGTTGCCAATGTTCATAATGCCGGTGCTGGAATTGCTGATATTGGCAAACAGTTTTAATTCTTTCTCGGAAAGTTCTTTGACAATGCAGAAGTGGTTTGTGGCACCGAATTTATCACACAGAAGAATCTTATCAAGAGCGACGATTTCAACAAAGGAATAATTTTCCAGATGATCATTGATTTCATCCAGGCCAGGAATAAACCAATACGCGAGGTTAGAAAAGAAACGGAACGAACTCCAGAGGTCCAACGATTCATTCAGATAATAGTCTTTGCCGCAGCAGTAAGGCGTTTCACGGCTGTGCATTCGACCATTAGGGCTTGACAGAATTTGTGTTCGACTTTTGTTAAGGACCATATAACCTTTCTGGGGACCGGATACTTCTTTGGGCTGAACCTGATTCCATTTATCAAAAATAGACATGATAGTAATTCCTTTCTTGAATCATTTTTTGGTTCGGTTAATGCACAGCGGCGAGGACGGGGGCAGCGGCACAGCAGAGGGTTTTGCAGCCGATGACGCGGCCTTGGGTATCGCGGACCATGCAGCAGGGGTAAAAGACATCGGAGCGGGTGGGGACGCGGGAGGCGACAAGAGCACTGACAATATAAATCGTATTGGGCATGGGGTTTGGCAGGTTTTCGACATCGCCATAGTAAGAGTGGGAGATGGGGATGGTTACACCGGAAGCGGTGGTGAATTCGCCGTCGGAGATGGATTCAACATAGACGCGGGCAACCACGCCGAAGGGCTTGATGGAGGCGGTGCCAATGTTGATTTCGTGCGGGGTGAGGTTGAGAATTTGGGTAGACATGGGGCGGTACTTCCTTTCATGCTGCGCAGCTTTGTGGCTTGCGGATTCGTTTTTGAGTTTACAATTTGTTCATGATATTTGTTAATATGGTAAAATTTATGCGGATTTTTACTTGAAAAGTTTGGTGGAAACGGAGAAATAATTTTGTTTTGCGGTTTGGCTTATGATTGGATTATACAACCAAACGTTGTGATACGCCAGTGCAAAAAGTTGGACATCAATAATGATAGCGGCGCTTCAAATCATATTCGCCGTTGGGGATGAGGCCGTTAGGGGCGGACCAATCGCAGGCATCTTCTTCGTTTTCGGCAGAGGGGCGGATGATGGGCCAGGTGACGACATAGCACGGGGCGGTGAAATCCTTGGCGATTTCGTTGGGGCAGATGGCTGTGGCAACGTACTGGGCGATACCGTGGTAACAATCATAGGAGCAGTAGGCTTGTTCCAGGAGGATGAGGGGCTTGCCATCGTAAGAGCAGGCACCGTTGAGTTCCAGGCGGGAAAGTTCGGACTGGAGGTTGAAGGGGTGGCGGGTTTTGGTTTTCATTTTGGTTCGACCTTTCTTTAGCAAACTGTGTTGTTATGAATTGGGGAGCGGCGCTTGCGAATCATGGGGCAGATGTGTTCATTTTCAATGTAAGCTTTGCGGTCGGCTTTGGCTTCCCGCATTGTGCTGCACTGGGTAAGGACTTCAAGGCCGTCGCCATAACCATAATCATAAACGACCTCATATACATCCTCAGTTTTACGTTTATAAGCCATGATGGAATTTCCTTTCGTTCTATCAATATATCAGTTGATTTCGGCCAGCATTTCAAGCTGTTCTGCGGTAAAAATCCGCGCAAGGTCGGCATATTCCTTCTGTACGGCAAAATAAGTTCGTACTGCTGCACGGCTATCGGTATTGTAGCCAAATTCCGAACAGAAATCATCAAATGTGCCGGGATCGGACTTTTCGACTGCCGCAAGAATATCATAGGCATTGGGCCTTGCTTCGGTTTTCATTTTCCGCAGCTTTTTGTGTGCTCTGGTCTTTTGGGAGGCGGTCAAGTCCGCGAACGGGGTTTTGTATAGCTTTTCAGCATAGGATTGAATCGTCTCCTGCTGGATGGCTGTATTATTGATAGAATCCCAAAAAATATCAGTCATGGAACCTTTGGGCGTGGTCAGCTTAAACTGGTACATGGCACGCGGAGTGCTTTCTTTCCAGTTGGTGTTGCTGGCGAAACCAACGAAATCAATTTGCATGGTATCGTTGGTTTTGGCAAGGAAATCCTGAGCCTGCTGAAGATATTCGTTCATTGAAATCATCCTTTCATGATTATGCAAAAATGATATAGTTGCCGTTGGAAACATGGAGCACGGTAGTACGCTGTTCCAGCTTTTTGACAAGAGCAACGATATAATCATCCTGGTCAAATTCATCATCGGTTTCGATATCGTTGTCGGCTTTGTAGTCTTCGATGGGGTAAGCATAACCTTTATCGTTGATAAGGTCATCAAACGAACAGCAAGCATCTTCGCCGTATTCGGTGCAGTCGCCGCAGATGGCAACGGCATCAAGCTCCATGTTGGGATCGATATCGTTGTAATAGGCGAGCAGGGCTTCATAGCCTTCCCACGAATAATAATCGCGGCCACAAGCGGCAAAGCGGTTTTGCATGGTGGAAACATCAATAGTGATTTTCATTTTGGTACTTCCTTTCAGCGGAGCTTAGAGGTAGTAGGCGGGAAACGCCTGGCCGACTTCTTTATAAGTGGTGAAGATGGGGGCGTGGTGGCAGATAAAATCATGCAGGCCGGCACGCAGGGCACTGAAGATTGCGTCTTCGTTGTAATGAGCGGACGCTTTGTTATAATCGCGCTGCCAGGTGGTAAAGTAGGTTCGGATTGCTTTGGATTCCCAATCATTTTGGAGAAAGGCGGGAACCTTACCGGAATCATACTGCTGCCAGGCTTTGGCAAAACGGATATCGCCATAGATGCGGGAGGCCATGTTATAGGCGATTTTCTGCTCTGCGGTGCAGACGGACTTGTCCACGCCACGGATTTTGTGGTATTGCAGTTTCATTGCGGGATTCCTTTCAATCAGAGAATAATCTGGGTGCCTTCATCCAGGGCCTTGCGGAGGGTATCGGCAAGCGCGTTGAGGTCCGTGAAGTTTTCATTTGGCAGGGGAGAGTTGACGGCGTGATAGGCAAAGGTTTCAAACTGGCTGCGGGTGATGGTGCCGGATTCGGCCAGCTTGGCAAATTCAGCGAGGGAATCGGCGGTGGGCTTGGGCTGCTGAAGAGCGAGGGCATCCAGCATTTCCGGCTTGACTTCCGTATAGCCAACGGTTTCAACATGTTCATCCGGGAAGGCAACGAGAACAATGTTGGAGTTGGGAATGGTGTGAGAAACGATACGGGAAGCGGAGAGATCTGTGACGGTTTCCATAACGGTGAAGTAGCGGTCGCCGGCTGCGGTTTCATAATAGACGCGGAACGGGGTTGTTTCGGGGTCAGAGAGGTCATCGACAGGCTTAACGCGCAGGTCTATATAGTGCGCGGGGTTCTTTTCGATTGCGGTGCGGCACTGGTCAAGGATGTTCATTGCGGCGTTGGAAAAGCATTTGAGGCTTTCGACCGACTGGGATTCACCTTTCAGCCAGGCGTGGGCACTCTGGCGGGCTTGACAGGCGGCGGGACGGGTATTGAAATAGCCGATGATGGTGGGCAGGTGAAGGGAATCGGTGAGGATGAGGGCATAAAGAGAATTCAACATTTTTAGGTACTTCCTTTCATTTCATGCTGTTTCTTGGCAGGGGATTCAATCGGCATCAATGGCCAGGGCGTATTCATCCGACTGGCCAAAGACGGTGAGGGTGACGGTTGCAGGGCTGGACGGGTCATAATCAATTTGGATGTTGGTCATGACCAGGCGGCAGGTGGCGGCGAAGGTCAAGAGGATAAGGCCGAGGGAGAGGAGGAGGGCGGAGAGAATGCGGCGAGGTTTCATTTTGGGGACTTCCTTTCATTGGCAAAGCCGATTCAATTTATCTGTAACGCCAAAGATAGCGCGGCAGGTATGAAAAAAACGCCCTTGACGATTGAATCAAAGGCGTGGTGCGGGTCAGACCGGTTGCGGAACGAAACGGAATTCCCAAAGGGTGGGGTTATAGCTTTGCAGACAGGTTTGAATCATCAGAGATTTATATTCGTCCGCCTGCTCTTGGTTTTCGGCTTCGTACTTTGTCAGAAGTTCTTTGGGTTCCCCTGGCAGACCGGTCCATAATTCACAAACAACTTTCAAAATATCCCTCCTTTGCTATGTACTGCTTTGGGCGTGCAAAGAGGGGGCTGTTTGTGGTTTTGGCCCACAAGAAAACGCCCTAACCGGAATGGCTAAGGCGTTTGTTCTGGGTCAAAATATTCATGATATTCATGATGGGATGGTGGGATGTCATGCCGCCTTGCGGTGGGTGGCGGTGCGGTGCTTTGCCGCTTTGGGTCTTGCCACTGGTTTGTGAATGGCATACACGGCCAGAATCAAAATGGCGATTGAAACGGCCAACAGAATGAAGGGGTGGCGCTCGGCCAGGGCGGGAAGGCCGAAGAGAATGGCCAGTGTTACAGCGGTAAAGGCCGCGAACCGGGTGAGGTGGGTCAAGAGGGTTTTCATTTTTTCAGCCCTCCAGTTCTGCCTTTGTATAGACGTCGGAGTCGTTTACCCCATAAAACAAGTCCGGTGCTTCGTCTTCGCTATAGACGGAGGCTTCGAACTTATCTGGGTTGCTATTAAAGCAGCACAGAAGGTCCGTGCAAACCTGCTTGCTAAGCTTTGCCACATTGAACAAGTGGCGAAAGTCCTGTTCATACAGAGCATAACTCATGCCCACCTCGATGTCAGAGGCGAACTTTTTGGCTGTTTCGCGGTCGTCGATGTAGGCGATCACTCCACCAAAAGTGGAATCGCCGATATAGTAATTGAACAAAACTGCGTTTTTCATGGCAATACTTCCTTTCAAACGATTCATTTTAGTTACCCCGTAGGGTTGGTGGTAGGATGCTTCCTTCCCCCGGCCTACCAACTCCGGGCATAGGGGTGCTTTAGCCTTTAATGGTGGGGGCAGTGACGCCAGCGGCCTTCTGGCGCTCTTCTTCCAGCTTGGCAGAATGTTCTTCAATGGCCTTGCCATGCTTTTCTTCCAGGTCAGTGATGGCGGCTTTGATAGATTCAATCTGGCCTTCAATGTTCGTGACCTTCTTGGTCGCGGCGGACACCTGTTCGTCCATCTCTTTGGTGTGGTTCTTGGCGGCCACCTTGCCAATGGTTTTCTGAATAAAATCAAGTTCCTTCTTGGCAGTCTCCAAGTCTTTTTCACGGTCGGCCAGAGCCTTCTTGGCCTTGCGGATACGCTTGGGCAGAGTGGACATAGCCTTCTGGTAGTCGCGCTCCCAGTCGGGGGCAAAGGTGGTGCCGTTCAAAACGACCGCCAATTCAAGTTCCAGCTTCTTGATGAAAGCATTCAAAGCAACGTTGACATGGTACGCTTTGCCATCGTTGAAAACATCGTTCTTGACAGCGAAAGCGCGGATATTCTCAAAGAAGTGCATACCGGCCTGGGTAGAGCCGACACGCAAATCGGGGTCACACAGACGAAGAAGACGGGTCAGGTCATCGGCCAAAAACTTCTTGCGCTGGTCGAGGTCTTCCGGCTTGCAGGTATTCAGACCCTTGGCAGACAGGTAGACGGCGGATTCAGCGTCACAGAGGTCGTTCCAATCTTCCTGGGAAAGTACCCACTCACGCTTGTCGGGGTCGGGCATTTTGCCCTTTTCGATAGTGCCGTTCTTGACGGCCTTGAAGCGGGCAACGTTGGTTGCAAACTTCTTGTCATCATCTCCACGAGTGCGGTTAGTGTTGACAGAACGGGCGGCGGTAACGATAGCAGTAGCGGTAGAAGTGAACATAAGATACTTCCTTTCTTGCCTTTCGGCGATAAAATATTGACAGAGTGGTAAGCTCTGTGGTAAACTACAAATAAAAGGACGGGGTGCCGCCGTATAAACAGTGACACCCCGCTTGCCTATGCGGCTCCGGCTTCTATGGCTTCGTCAAGTGTTGCATACTCAACACCGTCAGAACCTATGTAGCCAAAGTCGGTGTACATTGGCAAGACCCCCTTTTCTGCCGCCTGGGTACTACAAGGGCGGCTTTTTTCTACCCTTTCGGGCAGTGGGGGCGGGCCAAGAAGCAGTGACCCGCTGGGCTGTGCTGGGGTTATGTATTTGCTATCAAACCTTGACTAGCCTATTGTTTTTTAACGTTCCAAGGTTGATATTTGTAAAGTTTACAAAGTGTAGTCAGCGTATACGCACGCAACTTTAATCAGACTACCAGCCGGAACTTCCGCCGTTTGGGGGACGACTTTATATCCGTGCATTTTCCTGACTTGCCGCTAACCCGAATAGCGGTAGTTTCTGGAAACTATCCCCGCAGAATGCAGGGCGGCCACATTTTTTTTCTAACTGTGACTGTTAGTGCTTTGTTGAACCGGTTATTCAGTCTCACCTAATCCTTCAACCACAAGTGCGGCGCGTTCCTACAAACGCCCTTACATAGGCTCGATTTGCTTCCGGGTACCTAGAAAAACGTATTTCTAGCATATTATTCAGTTATCAAGATACTTCACTTGAACTGTACTGTTAGGGTACACTTCAAGCTTTTGACACCCTCTTACTAAACATTTGCACACTTTTCAGGCTGAAAACTTGTGTTCTCTCATATGGTGCTAACCCACGTTCTTACAGTGTCTAAAGGGTACAGCTATACCCTATCCCTACTTGCACTTTTGGTGCATAGCCGGGTTCCTACAAGAAACACTTTTTGCGCATGGATTGCACAAGTTTACAACTTTGGCTTTTTGTCAATGGCCGCTTGATTCTCTTGATTCAGCCCTTACTATACCGCCGGAACGGTAGACAACATGCAAGGGTACCCACTAACAAAAGCGCGTGTATTTGTTCAGTTGTCTAGGTGCTATGCCGTGGGCGATTATGGACACCGCGTTAGCGGGTTTTGTCCGTGTCGCTTTCGACAATCACATAATACCACAGTAGAATTTTGACCTGATTTTTGCAGGCACACCCACAGGGGCGTTTTACGCGTATATAAAGGTACAAATCCGCAAAATGTGGTGTGTAAAGCCAGCAAGGCGTACTAAATATTGGGCTGTATAGGGTAAAATTTGACGCTATACCGCTAAAAATCCACTACTTGCAAACCACCTTCAATAGTTTGCATAGGGGGGTATGTTAAAAAGAAAAAATAACGTGTGAGCGTGAAAAACGGGTCAGTTATCCAATCTCACTCCAGGCTCTCAAAACACAAACCAGCGTACCTACGTCACTTCTCCTTCTTCCGCCTCCCAACCTCCTCTCCTCCTTTCTCCAAGTCCCTCCTTTCCTCCCTCGAAACCCCTGTTTCCTTAATCGTTCCCTTTCTCGGAGAAAACCGCATAACAATCCGCTTTCTAGGCTCCTTTGGGGCCTTATTTTTTTACCCAAAAACGCCATAAAAACGCACAATTTGGCCACTAAAACGCACAAAAACAGCGCCAAAACGCTAAAAAACGCATAATTTCCGCTCGAAAACGCCTCGGAGCAGTCCGAAACGCCGCTTTACAACCCCGAAACGCCCCAACATTGGCCCCACCGGAGGTTAAATCCCGGCAATTCCATGGCAAATCCTGGCAATAGGCGCCACTATAAGACGGCTGCAGGCTCTGTGAGTGCTGTTTTGGCCTCTAGCATGCCATATATATAAAGGAAGGCACCCTACGGAGGCGAATTGAGATTCCGCTACCGCAGGCGGTGGAGAAGTTAGGTCCCGCCACCGCAGGTGGTGGGGGATAGTTTCCATTACAACACCGATCGGGTCCCTTTGGGTGGGTCCCCTTGAGTGGGTACTCCCGCAGGAGTATAACGGCACCGTAACATGGTCAGGCGCGACCTGAAATCTCTCGCCCCCCTACAGGTGGAACCTGAAAATGCCTCAAGCGCAGCTAACTCCCGCCCCCTACAGGCGGAGCCTGTGTTACGCTTTCTCCTGAAATTTATTTTTTTGCCACTGTTGACTTCTTGTAATTAGCAGTGCTATAATAGAACCATAAGATAAAGCTCCGCAGGATAAAGCTCCGCAGGACACACCACACAGGAGGGAAGCCCACTATGAAAAAAAGAAACAGCGTAGCTCACTTTATTCCCCGCACTGTTACTATGCAGGAAGCCACAGAGGCCAAGGGTGGGCTGGACCTACAAGGTGCTGCAAGCTTACTGATGGCGATGATGCAGGCAAGCGCCGATACTGACGGCCACAACACCCTGATGGAACAGCTGGCATCCGCCATGGGTTATAAGCTGGTACGCGAAACACCACAGCCGCGCCAGCGGAGCCGCAGTAAGAAAGCCCGTGCCGCCCGCTATGCCCAGCCCAAACTGAGCCTGGTAAAAACCAATGGTGTGGCAAAACCAACGCCGGCAGAGCCGATCCGCAGCCGCGAGGACTTTAACGCCATAGCCACCTATCTGCACACCCAGGGACGCCCGTATAACAGACAGCGGAACTATACCTTATTTATATGTGGTGTGACACTGGGCCTGCGTGTGGGCGATCTTTTACGCCTTACCGTTGACGATGTGTGGGATTGTGAGCACAACTGCCCGCGCCACCGCGTAATTATCATCAATGAAAAGACCGGCAAGCGCACCAATGACCTGATTACCCCGCTGGCAGCAGGCGCGATTACTACCCTGATTGAAGAGATGCGGAGCCGAACCATGAATGTGCTGAAGCCAGGCTGGCCATTGTTCCAGAGTATGCGTAGCCCCAAGGGAGTACCGCAGCCGCTGGATGAAACACAGGTGTGGCGGATCTTGAACCAAGCGGCCAAAGAGTGCGGCATTAAAGAGCATATTAGTACCCACAGCCTGCGCAAGACCTATGGCTATGCTGCAAACCACGCTATGACAGAGGCCGGGCTGCCGGCTGGCCAGGTGATGGAAACGCTGCAAAACAAGTTTCACCACAGCAGCCAGAGCATTACGATGCGCTACATTGGCTTGAGCCAGGAGCAGATTGATGCAACGGCAATGGCGGTAGATACAGTATTGGGAGTGCCGCCGTTGGCTACTATATAGCAATGCCCATTAAATTTGGGTGCCTGGCAAGCACCCACTTTTTTACCTTTACTAAATACAAGTTTTCGCAAATGAAGGAGGCAAATAATTTATGGAAAATCACAACACAGGCACCATCAATAGCTCCGCTAGGTATTGTTTGGCAAAACCGGGCGACAAGGTGCGAATTACCAAAACACACCGGGCGGGTATACGCCAATATGCGGCATGCGAGGGCGATACGTTCATAATTACCAAAGTAGTGGACGGCCAGATCCCCTATGGGCGGTGGCTGCAGCCGAGCGGTGTGCTGGCGGCCAGTGAGCTGAAGCTTGACCCAAACTGTTGTACGTTGCTTACGTCGGAGGAATGTGGGGCACCGGCTGCTACACCAGAGCCAACCACGCTGCGCAGTGTGACGATTGATGTGAGCGACCCAAAGGCGGCACATAAGGCCGTGGATGATGCGTGCGCAGAATACCAGGCCAGCCAGACGAGCCGCTGGAGCACGGCAGAGACATGCAGCGCAAAACTGAGCGCCCGAAGAATGATGGCCCCGCTATGTGAGCAAGGTGTCAGCATGGTTTGGTTTATTGAATCAGATCCAGGCCGCCGGCACGTTTGCTTGGAATGCGACAATGGCACGCCGGACACATGGGCGAAAAGTCATGGCTATTCTACCAACTATGTGCAAGTCACCTTTAACGAGAATGTAGACTTCAATGAATGGATTGGCCGTTACGCCTGTCTGTGCGCATTGACGGGCACCCCTGTTGCCGATGTCGTTATGCGCAGCATCAAAATTGACACTTAAATAATTAACGAAATTTTGGAGGTAAAAAAACCAATGAAGAAAATCCCTACCTTATATAAGCGCGAGTTCAGTGGCCACAAGATTACTGGAATCCATGACGAGATTACGCCGGGCTGTGAGGCGGCGCTGACGGACGAGAGCATTGCCACATTGAAGCTTGACGGTGCCTGCTGCGCGATTATTAACGGCGAATTCTACAAGCGCTTTGATGCCAAGCCGGGCAGAGCAGTGCCGGAGGGCGCGATCCCGTGTGACGAGCCAGACCCGGTAACTGGCCACTGGCCCCACTGGGTGAAAGTGGCGGCAGATAACCCCGCGGACAAATGGTTTGTGGCGGCACGAAACAACAGCTGGGATGACCTGCCGGATGCAACCTATGAGGCGATTGGTCCGCACTTCCAGAAGAATCCCTACGGGCTGGACAAGGACGTGCTGGTGCGACATGGCACGATCAGTATTGATATCCCGAACCTAAGCTTTGAGGGAATCCGGCGCGGGTTGGAGTTGGCCGCCATGGAGGGCATCGTGTTCTGGCATGAAGGAGCGCCGCTGTGCAAAATCAAACGCAGTGACTTTGGCTTTAAGTGGCCGGTGACGCAAGACGAGCTGAACGCGGAGTTTGGGGCAAATAATCCTGATCCGTGCGAGTTGGTGCGGCGGACGGCGGCTATGTACAGCAGGCATGAATTTCCGACAGATATGACCAAGATGTTTGAGGTTGAACATGAAGCCGCCAAGGAGGAAACTCAGGCATGAAAATTATCGACTTTGAACGCAAGGGCAACCTGGTACGGTTCTACCTGGGTGATGATGACCTGGCGGAATGGTGGGGCGATGACTGGAACGATACGCCGTATGAACATAACGCAGAACGAGTCTATGACGAATATATCAAAGGCTACTGCGATATGATGTTCCCGTTTGACGATCTGGTACTGGAACCTTGCTGCGGGACCTGCAACAGCGGCTGGTGCAAAGACGATATGGTGGCGCAGAAAGTGCCCTGTATTATTCAGGTGCCGGCTGCAGTACATAGTGACAGCTTTGATGAAAGTTTTGACCACTGGGTAGGGGCCAAGGGCGTACATAAATTTTATTTTGGCGACCATATGGAGCCGAGCGCTACAGCTACTACCAATCCTCATTCTTGAATAATAACTTTGGAGATTTTTAACAATGGAACAGACATGCTTTAGATATTCCGTACAGCCACAGACGGAACACATTAAGGATTACACCCATACAATCGCCGTAATGTTTGAAGACATGGTAGATTATGCAGACCGCAATGGCCTTGACCGGAACGAGGTAGTAAGCGAGATGCTGCACGACATGAACGCTATGAGCGGTTACTGCGATATGAATAAATACCGGCCGTTGCCGGAATAAGGAGGGAAAATATGACGGAACAAGAATACATTAAACAAGCACCAACAGCCACGATTTTTGACGGCTTAATTAAAGCAAAAAGCGTCCTGAACAGTCATAACAACATAATGGTTTCTATAAGTGGTGGTGCAGACAGTGACAATATGATTGACATTGTTGAACATCTGCGCCCCCGTGACGATAAACACCATGTTACATATGTATTTTTCGACACAGGCATCGAACTGGATGCAACAAAGCGCCATCTGAATTACTTAGAAGAAAAATACGGTATTAAAATCATCAGACACCGAGCGAAGGTTACTGTTCCAATGGCTGTAATGAAAGAGGGTGTTCCTTATCTTTCAAAAGATGCAGCACAAAGAATTTATGAATTGCAACAGCACAATTTCGATTGGTCTAATGGAACGCTTGAGGAGCTTGAAGAAAAGTTTCCAAACTGCAAGTCTGGATTAAAATGGTGGACTGGTAAAAAAGGAAGGTACTCATTAGCTAAAATTCGCCATCAGTTTATCCATGACAATCCACCAGATTTCAAGATTTCGCATAAGTGTTGTTATTATGCCAAAAAGCAACCTTCCGCAGAAATTGAAAAAGAACTCAATGCAGATCTTGTATTGCTTGGACTAAGGAGAGCAGAAGGAGGAGTACGAGCGAGCAAAGCAGGCTGTTTTGATCCGGCAGGAACCACCCATAAAACAGATAGGTACTATCCGTGCTTTTGGTGGACGGATAATGATAAAACCCAGTTTAAAAAACTTTATGGAATTGTCCACAGCAACGCTTACATCGTTTACGGTCTAAAAAGAACTGGTTGTGTAGGATGCCCGTTTAACAGCCAGTTTGCAAGCGGACTCGCAAAGGTTAAACCTTATGAACCACAACTTGTTAAAGCTGTAGAACATATTTTTGCCCCAGCATATGAATATGCCAACAAATATCAGGAATACAAAAATATGCGTAAAACTATGAATAAGGGGTCTTGATAATCATAATTGAATTATGGCGGGGCAGCTGAACGTCCGCAAGCAATTTGATTTTGAATAATGGGGTCAAGGACAGTGACACCCATATTTTTACAAGGAGATTTTTTATGGAAAATTTGCAGGTATTTGATATCAAGGAGTTTGTGAACCGTGGCAACGGGCATGCCGGAACCCAGACCCTGATCACACCCAAGGGACGCGAGACGTTCCGGCTGCTGATGGAAGCCGAAGGACTGATTGGTATGTCGGACGATACTGAGGACATGGCCGATGCTGGTTGAAACAATTTATACGGGTATAAAGATTTGCGCTTTGGCTAGTGTGTGCGCCTATGGCTGGCTGAGAGTACAGCAGGAACGCAAAGCTGAGACAGCTAAAGAACAGGCAGAAAAAACTACATGCAAGAATTGCTGTTACTGTCGGATGATTTTGACTGATAGCCGGATTGTCTGCGAACTAGAAGAGAAGCCGATAGAACAACCTGCCCATTGCACGCTATTTACAGAATGGCCTGAAGACTACACGTCCAGCTTATGTTTATACTGCAAACACTGCAAAAACTATGGCAAGTTTTTTGTTCGTTGCGATATAAGCGGGTTGCGTGATAAAGCCGAAATTACCTGTATTAACTATGAAAAGCGCCGCAAATACTTCCCAGATCTAGGAGGAATACACTAATGACCAATGAAGAATTTGAAACCAGCAAGAAAGAAATTGCCAGTAACCTGCAATTATTGCTTGATGAGATGCGGCAACTACACGACTGGATTGTGCTTAACCCGGTAAAAGAAGTCACACAGGAAGACTATAAGGACTGGGAGAATTCGTTCGGTGCTCTACTTGACAGTTTCGAGATCCTAGACTGCAACTAATAAGGAGAAACTTTATGTCAAAGTTAAAAATTGCCAGTGCCATAACTTACGCTTGCGCTGCAGCCACTGCGGTATTGGCTGTTG